>Ga0302296_1000184_pt1 | contig 55236 bp, 48 predicted proteins | sample III_Fen_N3_1_FD_194546 | JGI IMG/M metagenome (GOLD analysis project Ga0302296, IMG submission 194546) | Peat permafrost microbial communities from Stordalen Mire near Abisko, Sweden - III_Fen_N3_1 | ecosystem: Environmental > Terrestrial > Soil > Wetlands > Permafrost | place: Sweden: Abisko... | reverse complement strand
AAAACCTTAGTTTAGAAAACCTTAGTTTAGAAAACCTTAGTTTAGAAAACCTTAGTTTAGAAAACCTTAGTTTAGAAAACCTTAGTTTAGAAAACCTTAGTTTAGAAAACCTTAGTTTAGAAAACCTATTTTAGAAAACCTATTTTAGAAAACCTAGTTTAGAAAACCTATTTTAGAAAACCTTAGTTTAGAAAACCTTAGTTTAGAAAACCTTAGAAAACCTATTCTAGAAAACCTTAGTTTAGAAAACCTAGTTTAGGAAACCTAGTTTAGAAAACCTAGTTTAGAAAACCTTAGTTTAGAAAACCTTAGAAAACCTATTCTAGAAAACCTTAGTTTAGAAAACTTAGTTTAGAAAACCTATTTTAGAAAACCTTAGTTTAGAAAACCTTAGTTTAGAAAACCTTAGTTTAGAAAACCTTAGTTTAGCAAACCTTAGTTTAGAAAACCTTAGTTTAGGAAACCTATTTTAGAAAACCTTAGTTTCTATATCTTTAGTGCATATAATATATTACCTAAGACATTATTTTTTCTTTTTATGTAAGAATTTAATAAATTCAGGATTATTGGACTCTAGAGTTTCAAAAAGATCAAAATATATTTTTTTCAAACTAACAAAAAGAACAAAAACATCTTTCATTTTCTTATCAATCATAATTTTCTGCATAGAGTTAACATCGTGAGTTATAAAAAATACAAAAACCTTATATTTATCCTTTATTTTAATAATATCCTTAATAATATCTAGTTTTGAGTTTTCATCTAGAGAGGCGGTAATTTCATCTAAAAGAATAACCGATGGTTTAATATCTAAAATTTCAAGATAATAAAGCTTTACATACATACGAGCAATAGCAATTCGTTGACGCATACCACCCGATAGATTTTCTCCATTATCTAAAATATTTGTCTCAATACCCTTTTCCATTTTTTCAACAAAGGGTTCTAATCCAGCCTTACGAATAGCCCTTAAAATTAAAACCTTGTGTAAATCCTCTGTATTATAGAAAAATTTAGAAGATCCACTGAATCCAATAGGATTTAAAAGATCCTGTTTAATAATTCTATACTCTGGAGAGTTTTCAAAGAGTTTTTTATTTATATTATTAATTAATTTAGCTTTTTGTCTTATTTTATCACTTATTATATCTCCAATTGAATCCTTTAGATTACCGGGAAGAAATTTAATAAACTGAAAGCAGAGAATTGATCTTTCATAGAAATTATCCAGGTCAATTTCCGTAATAGGAATATTATTTATAAGAATATGACCATTAATTTTTAAGTATCCTAAAATAATTTTCAAAATAGTGGTTTTACCTGATCCAGAAGGTCCAAGAATCAAAATTAACTTTCCTTCATTTGTATTTTTTTCAACATTTAAGTTAAATTTATTTTTAAGGGATGGAATCTTAACACCATCATAGGAGAAGGATATATCCTGTAAAGAAATTTTTTCTATTTTGCCAATTCGAGTTCTTTTTTCCGTAAAAAATACCTTCTTTTTTTTATCATATATGACTTTTCCAAAAAATTTCTTTTGTAAATAACAATTTATATCAGAAAAATCCTGACACTCAATATTTTCCTCAAGGGCAGTTTTTTGAGCTTCCTCATAATTTAAAATTAAATAATTTTTTTCCTTTTGTTTTATTTTCAAAAATGTAGCTTTCATAATTGTAGTTAAGTTAATCAATTTTGCTACTTTATCAGGAATAAACTGAAACATAGTTAGAGCCATATTAATATAAATAAAAAATTTTGAAAAATTATCTTTATTTACAATATTGTGAATAGCATAACCTATAACTACCGATGTAATTAAAGTAGAAAATAATAATAAATATAAAACTCTCATTTCCGTACGGATTTTAAATATTCTATTAAGAGAAATAAGATCATCATAACTCTTCTGCATATTAGAGAAATATTTATAGAAAATTTGCATTTCTGGATTTCCTAAACTAGCTCCCTCAATAACCTTAATTTGAGATTCAATATCTGATTTTTTATCCATTTTACCAAGTATAATTCCAACCACTAATAAACTGATTAACCAAAGAATTATTAAACATTTCCAAATATTTGAATCCATATCCTTAAAGAATATGAATATACAATATATAAAATTGAATCCATAGAGAAACAGTTGATAGAGATTGGTGTAAAAATGTTCCATAGTTCCTACGATGGTATAAAGAAAATTTGCCGCTCTATAGGGGCTTATTTTATTTAAAGAATTTAAAATTTCTGGAAAGAAAATTCGACGAAATTCTGCCTGAGCCATAAAACAAACAATACGGAAAACTGAAAATAAAATTAATTGTAAAAATACAAAAATAAGAGAAATAAAAATAAAATATATATTAAGTTCTTTTTTAGAAACATTAGGAATCTCTAGATAATTTGGTTTAATCAACTCTGAATTTATAAGTAATTTAAAGGTATTTTTTAAAGTTTGATAAAATTCAAAATTAATACTATAGTGTTTGTTAAAATATTCTAACATTTCACTTTCATTTACTCCACAATTTAAACTGGGATCTTGTACTTTTTTATTTTCTATAAATTTAATAGCATCTTTATCAAAATTGCTTAGAAGATTTGTAATTTTTTGTATTCTATAGGTCATAAATATTGTAAGAATCGCATTTAATATAATTAGAATAATTGGTAAACAAAACTGATAACACATTATAAATTTGAGGAGAGGACTAAAATCCTCATTTAAAATCCTATGAATTAACTCTTTATTTTCATGATTAATATTATTTTTCTCTAATAGTTCTAGGGAGTTATTTCTTTCCTTAGGTGAGAAAAAATATGGCTTTATCTCTGAGCAAATTAACATTGAAGAATTTTAACAGGAAATATATTTAAATCATTAAAAATAATATAATTCTTTAAAATTTTGAATATAGTTTCAGAATAATAACAATTTTAAATAGTTTTGATAGAATTATAAAATGTCATGGTGGACCGATAGACAAGGAAAGGATCCTTTTGTAAAAAATAGAATAAAAAATAATTATATATCTAGAGCCTATTTTAAAATCGAGGAAATTCAAAGAAAATATCAGGTTTTTCAAAAAGAAGATATAATTTTAGATCTTGGCGCTTCCCCTGGTGGTTGGAGTCAGTTTTTAATTAAAATAACTCCAAAAATTTTTGCTATTGATATCCTAGATACTTTTTCCGTTAAGGGTGTAGATTTTGTTGCTGGAGATATTTATGACGATAATATTATAAGGAACCTACCGAAAATGAATGTAATTTGTAGTGATATGGCTCCAAACTTTTCTGGCAATATGTTTGTTGATCATATGAAAACTATTCATCTCTGCCAGCGCGCCCTAGATATATGTTTTACAAAACTTTATAGAGGAGGAAATTTTATTACTAAAATTTTTCTTGGAGAGGATTTTGACCTTTTTGTAGCTACCTGTAAAAAATATTTTAAATTTGTTTCCTGTTTTAAACCAAGTTCTAGTCGTACAGAATCAAAGGAGATGTTTATCGTCGCCATTAACTTTATTGGTAAATAATTTAAATTTCCTGAAATTAAATTTCCTGAAATTAATTTTGCTGAAATTAATTTTCCTAAAAAACTTAGAAATCTTGAAATTTTTAGTATCTAGTGGAATTTGAACCCAGGTTGTCGACATTGTCGACGTTGTCGAGGTGGAAAAATGAAAATCCTTGACAATCTAATTTGAACAGAATCAAAGGAGATGTTCATCGTTTTAACTTTATTTGTAAATAATTCAATTTTCTTGAAATTAATTTTCCTAAAAAACTTAGAAGATTTAAAGTTTTAAAAAAATAATAGAAAATTTTTGGTGTCTCCAGTGGGATTTGAACCCACGTTGTCGCGGTGAAAGCACGAAGTCCTGGACCTCTAGACGATAGAGACATTTTAAAAATCAAAAAGATCTTTATAATTAATCTTAACAGAATTTAGTAAAAAAAAATTTAAAAAGATAGAAAAAGTTAATTAATTTATATTAAATTGTATAAAATTCTATAATTTTGACTATTTTTAGAAAAAAAAATTCCTTTTTTTTATTTTATAAAATCGGATTTATTCTTTTCTTTTCTGAGAAATATATTTTTCGACCTTAACTCCCTGGCAATATTGCAAAACCCTATTATTAAATTTTTTTTTCTCTTCAATTTGCGAAATTTTCATAAATATTATTACAAATAAAATTAGAAAAAAATAAACTATAAATATAAAAAAATTTATAAAATAAATACTATTATCAATAATTGTAGAAAGAGTAATAAGGAAAAAATTTAAGGGGAGAAATAAAAAATTATTAATAATCGAGTCAGAAATAATAGAAAAATCAAAATATTTTAATAAAAAAAATGAAAAAAGAATAGTTAACAGAAATCCGAGAAAAAAAAGATAAATATTATTAAAAAATAAATTAGCAAATAGGGAAAAAAGAAAGAAAATTGATGGAAATATAAGAAAAAAAAATACATAGGGAGATTTATGTTTAGATCTTGAATAAAAATCTTTTTCCTTAAGATTCTTTACAAAATAATCATATTTCCTAAAAATTTTATAGATCATAAGAAAAATAGATAGGTTTATATGAATAACTAAAATAAAAATAAATTGCGGTTTATGCAGAAATGTTCCATAATAATCAGATATAATATTTTGACTCTTGATATATAAAAACATATTTAATTAATAATAAATTTAAATTAAGATTCTCTAATTTGACTTAACATTTAACTGAAAATAAACTTTTAAAAGATTTTTTTAAAATATAGTATAAAATATTTCTATGATAAAACTTATGGCCTACTTCATTTGTTGTAATAAAACAGTAAAAAAAGATAGTAAAATCGTGAAAAAAAATGATGATAAAAATGATAAAAATATAAAAAACACTTCTCCTGATAATAAAAATAAAACAGACTTAAAGGATTCTAAAGAATCCTGCGATATTAAGACTTTAGAAAATTGTAAAAACTGTAAAGATGAAACCGATAGTGAAAAATGTCCAAAAACTAAAAAATCCTTTTTCTGTTCTATCTGTTGTTTTTTTAGCTGTTTAGCTAGAAAAATTAAAGTTTTTTTTAGTTATATTTTTATAAAAAAATCTCCAATTCAAGAACCTGTTAAAAAGGAAGAAATAGAAAAACCTCAAACGGAAAATAATCCTAAAGAAATAATTAAAAAATAAAAAAATAGATAAATTATCTAGATAAATTATTCATAAAAGAAAATTCGAAAATAAAGTTTTAAAAAATAATATAAATAAAACTTATAAATAAAACTTATAAATAAAACTTATAAATAAAATTATGTTAAAATTTAAGAATGAAAGATGAAGCAGGAAATTTAAGACCAGGAAATCTAATAGAATATGAAGGTTCAAAATTCAAAGTTATTGAAGCAGACCACGTAAAACCAGGAAAAGGTGGAGCTTTTATGAGAACAATTTTACAAAATATTGAAAGAAAACAAAAAAAAGAAATTACCTTTAGAGTTGAGGAAAAAATTGAATTTATTCAAATTTATGAACATAGCGCGACCCTATTATATAAGGATTCTATTGATTATGTTTTTCTTTGCTCAAAAACTTTAGAGGAATATAGGTTTGCTAATCCTAGTGATCCAGAATTCATTCCTGAAGGTGGTGAGGCCATTCTTTTAATTGATGAAAATGATAATGTAATATCCGTAACTCCTCCAAAAACCGTAATTTGTACCGTTGAAATTACCAATGGAAATCTTCCGGGGCAAAGTGCTAGCGCTCAGGAAAAATCTGCAACTTTAACTAATGGTGTAATTATAAAAGTTCCTCAATATGTTAAGGAAGGAGATAAAATTAAAATAAATACGGAACGAATGGCTTTTGTTAGTAAAGCTTAGGTTTTTATGTTTTTAGTTATTTTAGGTTCTAGGAAAAATCCGAAAACCATTGAGAAAAATAAGAGTATTAAACCTCTATCCTATTTATTTTTAACTTTTGCTACGGTCACTGGCTTTATAATTCTTAGTTTATTTAGAAAAATGGAGTAGTTTAAATTTATTCTATTTATTTTTGATTTTATTACTTTTATCAAATATATGATCTTGTTTTAAGTGGAGGTTTTAATTATTTATTTTAAAATTTCCTTATATGTTAAGAAAGGAGATAAAGCTTTTATTAGTAAAGCCTTAGACTCTTAGATTTTTAGTTTCTAGAAAAAATTTCCAAGAAAAATTTCCATGAGAAATCTCAAAATTATTGAAGAAAAAAAGAATATTCAATATTTATTTTTAATTTTTGCCACGGTCACTGGCTTTATAATTCTTAGTTTCTTTAGAAAAATAGAGTAGTTTGAATTTATTCTATTTATTTTTAATTTTATTACTTTTATCAAATATATGATCTTGTTTTAAATGAAGGTTTTAAGTGGAGGTTTTAATTATTTATTCTAAGTTATTTTTATTATTTTTTTAAAAAATTACAAATTTTTAAACAAAGTGGTTAATACATATCTTGGGGGGATAATCTCCAAATTATTTCCCTCAGCTATAGACACTTTGAAATCAATAGTGGTTTCAAGGTGAAATTTACAATAAATTAAAAAAAATATATATAATTAGATCATGCATTTTCTTATAAGCTGTACAAAAAATTCACAAAATATACCGAATTTTTCAAATAACTCTCTAACAACAGGATTGGTAGAAATCATCTTTTCATCCCTAATTAATTCTGTTACGGAAAAACTTGGAAACTATATTGGTGAAAAAATTTCAGAAAATAAAAATACAAAAATGTTCAATAATATCATAAATCAATCTCCAGAAAGACTTAATAAAATGGATTTAAAAATCCACCATAATACCGATAGCCAAGGAGAAATCGATAACCTATGTGATATAATTTTAAGTATTCTATCCTCTATTCAGGATAGTATGAGCTGTGTTTCTTTTCTTTTAATTGGACCTCCAGGAACCGGTAAAACTACTATTTTCTATCAGGTTTTTAAATTATGTCGAGAAAAACTTGAGGAAATTACAAAAAATAACCCAGATTTAACCTCAATTTCAGAAATAGATCCAATTTTTAAAAATCAAATTATTAAAATCAAAAAACAAATTAAGAGTAATCAATATATTATATCAGTTTTTATTCCAGGAACATTTTTTGAACGATTCGGAGATGATAAAACCTCTCAGATGAACAAATTTTTTAACATATTAGATAAATATCTCGCCGATGGACATATGGTTCTTCTTTTTATTGATGAAGTTGATGCCGCGGCCCCTTCTACTAGTGAAAAGCAGAGATCTTCCGGTGCTGCAGAATTGATTTTTCAAATTGATCGAATTAAACAAAGAGTTGTAAATAAAGGGTCCCTAGGTAAATTGATCATTGGAGCTACTACTAATGGAAGTAATATTGACTATGCTATTGGACGAAGAATTTCTGAAATTTTTATTGTTTTAGACCTTCCGGATATTCAATCCCAAAGAGAATTAATGAAAATCAAGTTAAATCATATTATTGAGGTTTATTTAAAAAAAGGAGAAAATGATAGATTAAATTTTAATATTAAAAATGTTTTAAAAACTATAGAAGATGATTTTTTTTCCTTTGAAAAATTTGGTATTAGATTCTCTCCTGCAGAAATTGAAAATATTGTTTGGAATATGGCCTCAACTTTAATGTATTCTAGAAAAAATAATCTAGATAATTTTGGAGGAAATATGGAAATAATAGCAGTTAACTGTCTTAAATTTTATATGCTAAAAGAAGCTTCTAAAATATTAATTTTAAATAAAAAAAAGCTACAAATTGAGGTTATAAATATTATCGATAGTCTTAAGGAAGATCTCAAAACACCTAAGAATATTCCGAAAATTTCCATTCCTCCCGATTGGATAACATAATTTTCTATCAAATTTTTTAGTATTTTCCTTTGAATAGAAAGCTTGAAATACATAGGAGGATCAACTCCATTGGTATTTAAATTAATAGGATCTAGAGATCATACTGTGGAATTTATCAAGAACATCTAGAAGTTCCAACAATTTCAAAACACTTAATAAGATCTAAATTATTTTAATTCGGTCATTTGCCTTTTTGATAGAAAGTCTGGAGTGCCTATAGGAGGGTCAACTCCATTGGTATTTAAGGGAAAAGCAGTAACCTCACGAAACATTTAAGATTATCTAGAGATCATACTGTGGAATTTATCACGAACTTCAAATTCAGGAGTTCCAACAATTTTCAAAACACTTAATAGGATTTAAATTATTTTAATTCGGTCATTTGCCTTTTAAATAGAAAGTTTGGAGTTCCCATAGGAGGGTCTACTCCATTGGTATTTAAAGGAAAAGCAGTAACCTCACGAAACATTTAAGATTATCTAGAGATCATACTGTGGAATTTATCAAGAACATCTAGGAGTTCCAACAATTTCAAAACACTTAATAGGATTTAAATTATTTTAATTCGGTCATTTGCCTTTTTGATAGAAAGTTTGGAGTACGCATAGGAGGGTCTACTCCATTGGTATTTAAAGGAAAAGCGACAACTTCACGAACATTTTCTTCATCTAAGATTATCATTATTTTAATCTTAATTCGGTCATTTGCCTTTTAAATAGAAAGCTTGGAGTTCCCATAGGAGGGTCTACTCCATTGGTATTTAAAGGAAAAGCAGTAACCTCACGAAACATTTAAGATTATCTAGAGATCATACTGTGGAATTTATCAAGAACATCTAGGAGTTCCAACAATACTGTGGAATTTATCAAGAACATCTAGGAGTTCCAACAATTTCAAAACACTTAATAGGATTTAAATTATTTTAACTTTAATTCGGTCATTTGCCTTTTTGATAGAAAGCTTGGAGTACGCATAAGAGGATCTACTCCATTGGTATTTAAAGGAAAAGCGACAACTTCACGAACATTTTCTTCATCTAAGATTATCATTAAAAGTCGATCAACACCGATAGCAAAACCTCCATGGGGAGGTACACCATATTTAAAACCAGAGATCATACTGTGGAATTTATCACGAACTTCGAATTCAGGAGTTCCAACAATTTCAAAACACCTAATAAGATCTGAAATACTTGTATTTCGAATAGATCCACTACAAATTTCTACTCCATTTAAGACTAAATCATATTGATTGGCCTCAACTTCATCCATGGAATTCACATTTAAATTCTTTGGTTTAGAGAATGGGTTATGCATAAATTGCCACCCTGTAATAGATTTTTCATCCTTTTCAAACATAGGAAAATCCACAACCTCAAGGAATCTAAAATCCTTTGGATCTAGGAAAAACTCAACGAAATGAGGTATAAAATTTCTCAAAATATCTAATTTTTTATTACATTCCGCATATTTATCACAAACAAAAAAGATTACTTCATTATTATTAATAATTTCTTCCTTCAAAAACTTACTCAAAGGTCCCTTTAATTCTCCATCTTCTTTAATTAAATAGGCGATTTTAAATTTATATTCCTGTTCAATTTTTATCAAAATATTTTTACACATAGAGTTATTTAAGGATTTAGAACCAAAATTCAAATTTACTCTAAGACCACGAACCACAGATCCGTTTTTTATTAAATTTTTAAAAATATCCATATCACTTTCTAAAAATTCCTTAGAAAAATTCTCAATTCTTAGGGGGTTACGCAAATCTGGCTTATCACTTCCATAAATTTCAAGGGATTCCCTATAGGTTAGTCGATCCATAGAACTTTCCTTACCGGTAAATTCCTTAATAACACTTCGAGCAATATCTCTTAAAACTGAAAGCACATCCTCCTGTTCCACAAAACTCATTTCACAATCTAGTTGGTAAAATTCTCCATAACACCTATCTTTTCTAGCATCCTCATCACGGAAACAGGGAGCAATTTGAAAATATCGATCTACTCCAGAGGCCATAAGAAGTTGTTTAAAAATTTGAGGAGCCTGGGGTAAAGCATAGAATTTTCCAGGGTGTAGTCTACTTGGAATCACAAAATCTCTAGCGCCTTCCGGAGAACTTGCGGTAATTAAAGGAGTCTGAACCTCAAGGAAATTATCCTTCGTAAGCTTATTTCTTAAAAAATTTAAAAGTTTTGCTCTGGTTTTTAGATTATTAGTCATTTTTTCTCCTCGTAGGTACAAAACTCTATGTTTTAACTTCAATTCCTCCGATATATTATTATTATTTATCTCAATAGGTAGGGTGTCACTCAAACTTAAAATAGTAATTTTTTGAGCTCTTAATTCAATGGTTCCAGAGGGTATTTTATCATTAATTTGATCATCCTCTCTTTTTTGGATCACTCCTTCGATAGAGATTACGGATTCTAGATGAATTCTTAAATCATTATTTGCAATCATTTCTTCATCAAATACCACCTGCAAAATACCAAAAGCATCACGAACATCAAAGAAAACTAAGCCTCCATGATCTCTTTTTGAGGCGACCCAACCGGCAAATTTTATAACTTTTCCTATATTTTCTATAGCTAAAATACTATTTGAATTTCTATACATTTTCTATTATATAACATTTTTTTCTTTAAAATTTCATAATTACTATCTAAACTTCTAGTAAATTTTTATATTTTACACAATTGAAAATTCTATTTTTTAAAATTTTGGTCTATATATTTCTATTTATTTTTTTAAAAAGAGAGCGATCTTACTGGAAATTCATGTAAATTTCTAAAAATTAAGGAATTCTTAATAAGTAAAAAATATGTTATGGCTATGAAGATTTTAGCAATGGTGAAAAGTAAGGAGGATTATAATTTAATATTTAATATATTGAATCCCGATCCCTCGAATCCTGATCCTTTTTTTGAGGTTGATTTCTCAAACTTTCTTCCGGAAAAAACTTCCTACGATGCAATAATTACAGAATTTGATAAACATAATCTAAATACAAAGATTCCTATTGTTGAACTAGATAATCTATGGAATACTAAGGATGATCGTGTTAGTTTTCCTAAGAGAATTAAGGATTTTTTAAAAAATATTAATAATAAAAATATTGCTATTCGTCCAGAAATATTAGAAAAGAAAAAAGTAGAAATTAAAAATCTAAAAAATAATCAATTAATACTAAAAATTCATGATTTAGATTCTTTAGATAAAATTCAAAATACTCTTAAAAGATATATTAAAATTGACGCTATAAATAACGAACTTATTTTACTTATATTTGACTTTTTATATAATGTAGCGCAATACCAATATGTAGATAATTTTTTTCAAATAACTTTAGAATTTAATTCTTTAGAATTCAATTCTTTAGAATTCAATTCGGAATCTATTTCTATATTTTTTCCTATAAAATCCTCATCAATTTTTCCAACCTATCCAAATTCTAATTATTCTATTAAAAAAATGGAAAATTCTATAGAATTTATATTTCAACTTTCAAACTATCTATAAAAACTCTCCTTAGAATTCTTAAATTTCATAAAACTTCATAAATAAAAGAGTTTGATATAATAAATTATGAGTAAAGAAAATAATATTAAGAAATTTTTACATAAATATGATATTCCAGAGAAAATTCTATTAAATTTAAAATCTAAACAGATATCAATTGATACGGAAAGTACAGGATTACAAACCTCTAGGGATAGATTATGCTTGGTTCAGATTCTATTGGATAATGAAGTTCATTTAATTCACTTCCCTACGGCAAATTACGCTAGTCCAAATCTCAAAAAACTTCTTAAAAAAAAAGATATTGAAAAATTATTCCACTTTGCCCGTTTTGATGTTGGTATTATTCAAAAATACCTAAATGTTTCCCTTTCTAATGTAATTTGCACAAGAGTTTTATCGAAAATTGCAAGAACCTATTCCGATAAACATGGTCTAAAGGAATTATGTAGAGAATTATTAAAAAAAGATCTAAATAAGGGTGAACAATCCTCCTATTGGGGAAATGATTCTTTAACGGATTCTCAAATCAGCTATGCTGCAAATGATGTCATATTTCTACCGGAAATATATTCTATTTTGAAAGCTATTGCTCAAAAGGAAGGTCGTTATAAAATCGCTGAAAAAGTATTCAAAATGATTCCAGATATATGTTTTATTGATAATAATAAATTTAATCCCGTAGAACTTATAGAACATCACACAAAATAGAAATATTTAGATAGAAGTATCTAGATAGAAATATCTAAAATTAACAAAATTTTAAAATTTTTATATTATTCTGTTTTTAGGAAGATTAAGCTCCTGAGAAGAACCAACTTATTTTCAGGTGATCAGAGCTAGATTTTCCTTCCTATTTTCTAGTTACATTATTTTAATTATATTATTTTTTAGTTTTTATTCTTTTGTATTATCATGTAAATATATTTTTGCTATTATTGATTTTAAAAAATTATTTTCCTCTTCTTCATTGCTTCTACCTTTTGATGATTCTTGTGGTAAAGATTCTTGTGGTAAAAAATTCACATAATTTATTAATGAATCATGTAATTTTTCCTTTCTTACCATTTCTTCAAAGGATATTTCATCTTTTTCAGTTAATGATTCTGCTTTCTCTTTTGAAAAATCTAATAATTTATTATCTAATAATTTATTATCTAATAATTTATTATCATTCTCTTTTTTATTATATTTTGATATTTCTAAAATAATAGATTCAAATAATTTTTTAATTATTGAGTCTTCAGGATATTCTCTAATATTTTTAATTTCATAATAAGTTTCAATCATTTCAAATTGTGTATTAAGTTTTGAAATTTTATCTGACGGATTATTTTCAAAATTTTTTGCAATATCTTCAATAGATTTTATTATAGAATTTAAAGTTTTTAATGTTTCTTTAACTTCACTATTATTTAATTCCTTATTAACGTTATTTTGTAGAATTTGAATGTTATCAATTATATTTAATAGTAAATTCTTTCTATCTGTTACTTCCAAACCTAGTTGATTAAAAATAAGAGTTATTTTAGTACTATATTTATTTAAATATTTTTTTTTATTTAAAAACTCTTGCTCATCATTGGTAATAAAATTTTTTTCATTCATATCTAGAAAAAAATTAACATAATAAAAAAACTCATAAAATATTTTTAAATTTTCAAAGAATATTTCCCTATCTTTATAAATAATTTCTAAAATTTCTTTCATTTTCTTCATTGTAGATTTTATTGTTGATATTCTTCCTAATATTTTATTATTCTTATTTTTTTGTTGAAGTTTTTCTCTTATATTTTTGTTAAAATCATATTTAAAATTTTTAATTTCTTTTTCTTTTAAATTCAAATATTCTAATATTTTATTTAATTTATTTATTATTCCACTAATTAAATTAATTGTATCATTTAAACTACCATTACTATGATCTAATGATTTCATCCCATTTATTTTATCTGTTATCTCATCTAAAATATTTAATTCATTTTGTGTTTCTTTTAATTCATTTATTTCATTTTTTAATATACTTATTATACTTAATTTATTATTTGTTTTACTTATTTTATTTACTATGTTCATAAAAGTATTGTATTATTTTTTACAATAAATTGTTTTTTATTTTTTAATTTACAATTTTTATTTTGCAATAACATATTTTTCTAGTATAATTATTGTTTATTTTTAATATTTTTATCTATGAAATTTTTATGTTTGGAAAGAACAAACTACTGCAGGAGAATCCAGATTCTTTATCCGGTTTGTCATTACAAATTTTCATTTCCTTTAAATCATGAAGAGAGTATGACATAACCACATTATTCACCGGAATTTTTCTATTATTTTCTAGAATATAGCCGGTTATACTTGCCTTAAAATCTCCAGTTACTGCATTTAGATCACCACTAATTACATCAGTAATAACAAAACCATCCTTAAAACTTCCTAAATCAAATTTAGAATCCTCCTGAGCTTCCACAAAAATAGAAGTAGAGATTTGAACCGGTTTATTAAATTTTCTACCATATCGAGAGTTCATAAAAAAATTCTTTAATACTCCAGACTCTACGGCAAAGAATTCTTTATTTTGAATACCTTCAGAACTATAGGAGAAGTTTCCAAATTCACTGTGTGGTTTTGATATTATATTTATAGAAGAGTACATTATTTGTTGATTTTCCATGTTTTTAAAAAAACTATTACCGCAATTAATATTTTCCCCTTCTAGAGAATTTAAAATTTCAGAAATAAAATAGGAAGCTATATTTTTATCAATAATACAAGGAAATTCTCCGGAAATAGGTTTGGCGCCGATTTGTAAAAGAATACTATCTACGGTCTCTTGAGTTTTTTCCTTTAGATTAGTATCCTTATTCATTTTCCATCCATTATATTTAGTATATTTTTTACCATCCTGTTCGAAAACAAGACTAAGAGTAACAGTAGTATATAAATTGTCTATTTCGTAATTAAAACCAAAAGAGTTCACAAATTGCGAACTATTTTTTAATTTATCGGTAATACCTATTTCCACAAGAAAGTTTTTATTATATTTTTGAATTTCCTTAGTTATTATTTCTACTATTTGATTCCTAGATAAATCCGTAGTAAAAATATTACTATCCTGAGCGATTATATTTTCTGAATTTGGAATTGTAGAATCTTTATCCTGAGGAATATTAATTATTTCCTTAGATTTTTCAGCGAATATTTCAGAGAAATTCTTTGCAAAATGATCCATATCCTCAATATTAAAACTTAGCTCCCTATTTTGATGAATTATTTTACAAAAAACTGGATTATTATACTTTACCATATGTAATTCCTTTTGAATCTTATTAATTTCAGCATTTAAAAGTCCAGAATATTGAATATCCTCAACCTTAGAATTTTGAAAACTAAAAGCAACATAATCGAAATTGAGATTTTCAAAATTTTTGTTTTCCATAAGATTTTTACATATTTCCTTAATATTTTCATTATTTTCCATATTTAACCCTATCATAGATTTTTAAGTTTTAATTTAAAATTTAAGCTTTGTTAATACTTCTTTATTAAATTTTACGAATGTTTTCCCTAGTTCAAAATGAAATTTCCCAAACTAATAATTGTACTCAAATTCTCCAAAAACTGAAACATAGAAACAATATATTTCTATTTTGTCATTTAATACCACTTATTCTATTTCTTCTTTTTTTAAATTTTCAATATAGTCTCTATAAGAAATACATAAATGAAAGATCCCTAATACAAAAGGATAATTTAGATCAATTTTCGCCTATTATAAAATCACCATGGCTCATTATGGATAACATTATAGTAAAGATAGTTTTTTGTTGTATTTTGGGATATTTTCTTGGAGTATATTTTTATTGGTTTATAGATTCTTTTAATGATAGCGTAGATGGTTCTATGGAATCAAAGAAAGATCCCTATAGAGATTTTGATAATTGTTCTAATTCTATAGATTTAACCGATGGAAATATCTTAAAACTTCAGGATTTCACCTTTGATATGAATTCTAAAAAGATGTATTTCTATGAAAATAACTCTGGATCCGATAATACTCTTCAGATTTTAGATTTAAATAATTTTCCTTGGAATGATTTTTATATTCCTGTTTCCTCACTTCCAATAACTATTGATCCAGTTTATTTCCCCTCTACAGCTATTTATTTCTATAAAAACATTTATATATTTAAACTTTTAACTGGTAATATTCTCCTTATTCATAAAAACTATCAAATTACAATAAACTCTTCTATGAATTCAATTATATCTCTTAAATATGGCGATTTAGTACTTTTATAAATTTATGTAATAAAAATTTATGTAATAAAAATTTATGTAATAAAAACTTATGTAATAAAAACTTATGTAATAAAAAATAAATAATTCCTTAATTATAGTTTTTTAAGATTGTTTTATGTTTTTTTATATTAGATGCGCTTTAGAGAAGGAGAGTTTAATTGATTTTCCTAATAAAACTTTATATTCCTTTATATTTCTAACAACCATTATTTTAGTTTTTATATCTATGTTTTTATTTAATACGCCTAATATTGTCATTATATGCACCTATTTTACAATATTTTTAGGTTTTTATTTTTGTTTTCGATGGAATCCCACAAGATATAATACATTTATAGAGGATAATCAAAAAATAACAGAGGAGGATATATATCTTTTCTATTTAAACTATGGAATTAATCAGCTTAATAATCTTTTAAAACTTCTAGATAATGAGAAAATTAATATTATTGCAAAAGATATAAATAAATTCCAATTCAAGGTGATAACTATAGAAGAAATTTCCTATCTTTTAAATATAGTAAATAAACTAAAAATTCAATTAAAACAAATAGAAAACTCAATGGTTAAAACTCAAATAGAAAATTTTCTAGAACAATTATTTCTTTATATTCCTCCAATTGACACCTATAAATTTCAGAATATAGCTATTCAATCAGCCTTAGATAATAATATTTCCTTAAAAACTATTACTAATACTACAAAAAATATCCTTTATCAGAAAAAATTAGATCTTCTAATCTTATTACAAATTACAAATATTTTTACAAATAATTTGACAGGTAGTTCTATAGAAATATCATCACTAGAGAATTTAAAAAAAATGATTTCAAGTTTATTAACTACAATTAATGATGGCGATAATTCCACGGATAAATTTGAATTTGAAAGTAAAAAAATTGAATCCTCTGGAATAAATCAAAGTTTTTTCCCCCTTCCAGTATGTTCCAGTAAAAATAGAAAGGATATACTTAATAATTTTTTGAATTTCTATGAGATTTACAAATTTTTTATATTTTATAATGGTTTTTCCTTAAATTTTGACAATATTATTGACAATACTATAGAAAATAATGGAATTAATTTGAATAATAATATAAAACAAAGTACTTTTTCCTATCAGAATATTGATGTATTAATTTTTAAGAATAGTGGAACCGTGGAAAATATTCAAATCTATGAAAATAAACTTCTAAAGGAAAATATATATTTCCTAAATAATTATCCAATTTTTTTTGTTGGTAATTCCTATATTATACTTTTTGATAATGGAGCTCTTCAACTAACTCGAGAAAATCAAACATTCAGAGCTAATAAAATTCTAATATCTAACAATATTCTTTTAGAAAATATCTATCAATATAATTTCTATAAATCTCCTAATGTATATATCGATTTTGCAAAAAATATTCTTCAAATAAAAAACAATTTATTTAAATACTACTAATGTTTTTTATTCGATAAATGAAAAACAATTCATTTAAATACTACTAATGTTTTTTATTCGATAAATGAAAAACAATTCATTTAAATACTACTAATGTTTTTTATTCGATAAATGAAAAACAACATCCTTTAAATCCTATTAGACATTTATTATGTGTACATCTGTGTTTTTTATTAGAATAAATGAAAAATAATTTCTTAAATTCTTCTTTAAATTTTATTAGGTAGTTTTTAAAAATTTTCTGGTATAATAAAATATGACTTATATAAAAGCAGATGTAATTATTACCGGTCAAAACAAAAGTAAAGGTAGTTTTGTAGAAAATGGATTCGATAATAGAAATAATAAAAGAATGAATAATTCAAGGTATGGATATAATTCAAATAATAACAACAATAATAATAATGGAAATGAAAATAATAATAATAATAATAATAATAATAATAATAATAATAATAATGAAAATAATAATCCACAGAATAATAGAAATTTTGAAAATCAAGGAAATTACAATGATGAATCACAAACCGATGTACGAATTCATGATACCAACGACTTTAATTTTAGTAAAGGAACTAAGATTACTCTTTTTATTTTAGCAGTGTTAATTTTTATAGCTATCATAGCTATGTGTTTTTTTATTCCAAAATGTCAAGAGTTCATGCCAGTTTGCTTACAATTAACACAAGCTTTTCAGAATTGCGCCTGTGCTGCGCATATTTGTAAAGAAGTATTAAGATAATTAATCTTTTTTTACAATATATTTAAATATGAACCTTTAAATCTAGAGATTTTTTAAATCTAAAGATTTTTTAAAAATTTTCTAGAGATCCTCTATATAAAACTTTAATATTTTAATAAATTTCCTATTTTTTCTAATAATTGTTCAAAGGATTCCATTTTCAAGGATTTTCTATCCAAGAATTTTCTATTCATAGATTTTCTATCCAAGGATTTATTTTCATTTTTCAACTTAACTGTTTATTTTTCTATTCACTAACAATATATTTAAATCTAAAGATTTTAAATCTAAAGATTTTAAATCTAAAGATCCTCTATATGAAACTTTAATATTTTAATAAATTTCCTATTTTTTCTAATAATTGTTCAAATGATTCCATTTTCAAGGATTTTCTATCCAAGGATTTATTTTCATTTTTCAACTTAACTGTTTATTTTTCTATTCACTAACAATATATTTAAATCTAAAGATTTTAAATCTAAAGATCCTCTATATGAAACTTTAATATTTTAATAAATTTCCTATTTTTTCTAATAATTGTTCAAAGGATTTTCTATCCAAGGATTTATTTTCATTTTCAAATCTGATAGTTACGGTATTATGTTCTAATTCCTGTTCACCAACAATAACAATATAGGGAATCTTTAAATCTAGAGATTTTTTTAGTTTTTTATTTAGAGTTTCGGAGTTATTATCAATAGAAACTGGAATACCATAATTCTCTACTAGATTTAATGTTTCCTCTCCATAACTTTTGAAATTTTCAGAAATAGGAAGAATAATCATAGGATTTTCCAATAGAAATAAAGGTAATTTTCCATTTTCTAATAAAATTCCAATAAATCTTTCAATACTTCCAGAAATCGCACGATGCAAAATTATAGGAAATTCTTTTTCACTTTTATTATTTATGAAAGAGGCCCCCAAACGCTCCGCTAAAAAGAAATCAACCTGAATTGTTCCACATTGCCAATATCTTCCTAAATTATCCTTAAGGTGAAGTTCAATTTTAGGTCCATAGAAAGCTCCATCACCGGGTGCTAAAATATAATCATAGTCTTCCAAGGAATTTCTCAAAACCTCCTCCGCTTTTTGCCACATTTCCTCTGTTCCTATGCTTTTAAGTGGTCTTGTTGCTAATTTAATTTTTAAATCCTTAAATCCAAAAATTCCATAGAACCTCTCCGCATCCTGAAGGAATTTTTCAATTTCACTCAACATTTGATGCATTTCACAAAATATATGACCATCATCAATAGTCAATTTTCTTCCACGTTTTAAACCATTTAAACCACCCTGTTCCTCATTTCGAAAACATCCTCCAAATTCTCCAATTCTATAGGGTAAATCTCGATAGCTAAAGTTTCTCCTAGAAAACATAATAGCATGACCTGGACAATTCATAGGTTTTAAACACATATCCTCTAGAAGAAACATATTCTCTTTATAGTTCTGTAAATGACCAGTTTTTTCAAATAAATCCTGTTTAAAAACCGTAGGCGTATCATATTGATGAAATCCTTTATATCCAATTTCATTAATTATTTTTTTTATTTTATTTATTAGATTTAAACCCTTTGGATGCCAAAAAGCAAATCCTGGAGCCATTTCATTAAAGGAAAATAGATCCATTTGTAGACCAAGTTTTTTATGATCATTAGCAATTTGTAATTCTTTATTTTTCTCGTAGAAATCCAACTCTTCCTGAGTATTAAAATAAACACCATTAACTCTTTGAACCTTTTGATCCTTCCATAGAACCTCAGAAACATTAGTTAGTTTTAGAAATTTTGAAAGTATTGAGCTATTTAAAATATGGGGGCCTCGACATAGATCGGAAAATTTTAAATTATTACTTTGAGACTCACTTTGAGTATCACTTTGAGTATAAATAGAAATATTTTCATCCTTTATATTCTTTAGAACAATTTCCTTAAGAGGATCATAGGAATTTTCTAAAAAAAAGTTTTGTTTTGGTATATATTTTTTTGTAAATTGGAAATTTTGGTCTATTATTTCCTTCATTTCCCTTTCTATTTTATATAAATCCTTGGAGGATATGCTTTTAAAATTATTATTTCTATCCAGTATTTGACAATCGTAGAAAAATCCATTTTCCGTGGTTGGTCCCGTGGCAAAATATACTTTACAGGAGCTAAAGACTCGAGTTATAGCCTGAGCTAAAATATGGGCACAACTATGACGTAGAATTTCCAATCCTATAGAAGAGGATTTAAATATTTTTTTAGCCTTTAATTTACTTTCCTTCGATATATTGCTATCTAGATTTTCATGTAAATCTTTTATAATACCATTATCTAAATATCCAACGATATAATCCTCAGTTTTCATACTTCATTATAAAATATTTTTTAATAAGGAAATAATAGAACTATAGAATATTACTATTATTTTTAGTAATAAATTTAGAATTAATATGTTTTATTATATCAATATAGGGAACCAAAGTTATGGAAACTGACCAATTTCCGCCATCATAGAAAAAAATAAAGGAAATACAAAAAAATGATAACTTAATAGTAAACTTTCCTTCAGCTGTAGCTGTTAAAATAATATTATAGGTATCATTTATTTTAATAAATCTACTTAAAATTCCATAAAGATTTAGAGAAATAAATAAAGCCTTTTTAAGCTCTTCAATATCATATATGTAGCAATTATATTTAATTAGTCCAAAAATTATAGCATTTCTATAAACGATAAAAGTATTATTTAACATTTTCGGATTTTGACAATATTCATCCTTGTCCTTAGAATTAGCAAAATTATTAAATTTTTTATCGGAATTAAAGGAAAAATAATTATAAATTAAAATACTATAAAACTTTAACCAAAAAATATTACCAAAAAAATTACTAACATCCTGTTTTGAAGTAACTAAAAGTCCAAAATTTCTACCCTTTACTCCTCCAAAAACAATATTTTTATCCCCCATATCTAAAATCGGATTAGAACTTATAAACTTACCACATTTAAAATTCGGAACTATATCCATCATTTCTGTTAATAACCAATCATTATCTAGATATCCAGCAATAAAATTCTTTGTTTTTCCATAACCAAAAATATCCTTATTAATTGAATGCATATTAAAAGATAAACCCATTATATTTAAATTAACCATTCCAATCGCAAGAAATAAAGGTTCAGATTTTGTTACATTATACTTACAAAAGGGAAGAAATCCTAAACCAAAATCATGAAAGACCTTACCATTTTCAGGAAATATTTGTTCATTTACAAATAAAATAGATTTTTGCAGGAAATGTCCCTCTGCCTTAATTGCTCTAATCATTTAATTATATTATTATATTAAAATAGAATATTAACAAATTATTTGTAAATTATTTGTAAATTATTTGCAAATTTAATATTTTTACTAAAAGAAATTTCTAATTTCATATATTATTTTCTTTATAAAATTCTTTTTTTTACTTAATAAAGCCATAGGAAAACCTATTAATCTGGTAAATTATAACTTTTTTTTGGTATCCTGTATACTTTCTTCCTGTTTTACCATAAGATTTTGCTCTCTATAGGCCTTATGTTTCTTATGATGAATTAAACTATTAAGGGCGATTGCTAGAAAGAAAAAACACAGGGAAGACAAAATTGTCATTCTCATCATACTTTTATCATTAGTCATGGATTTATCACCATGATTTTTCGCAAAAATACCCTCCTCTCCTCTTTGTAATATTACCACAAAGATAATAAATACTGCTAAAACCACAAAACCTATCAGAAAGGTAGATAATAAAATAGAAAGAAATTTATCCATACTCATTAATGTCATTTTCTATAATATCATTTTTTTCTAAAATATCTCTAATTACTTTTTTTAAAGGTTCTTTATTAAAGGTTCTTTATTAAAGGTTCTTTATATTTCCGCAAAAACTCAATTTCCACAATAGTTACATTATTATTATTAATCTTTTTTCAATTATTTTTTGTTCGATAAAGGATAAACCTCGGGTAAATGAGGAATATAATAAAACTATAGTTTAAAAGAATAAAATAGGAATTAGCTCTATAAGAGATCTGCTAAAGATTCAATTTCCACAATAGTTACATTATTATTAATATTATTGATTTTTTTCCAAACTTCTATGGCGTTATTAATTTTCCTTTTAAAAGATAAACATTTTAGTAAAGGAGGAATATAAATTCTACGAATATGGATATTTTCGGAGGTCAAAACCGCTTGTAATTCCTGTAAGATATCTGTAGTAGTTCCATTTAAGATTCCATTAGTTTCTATAGACCCTAAAATAATCACGTCATTAGTTTGTTTTTTATATATATTGGAAAAAATCGATAACACACAGACTGAAATTGAATACTTATTGTTTACAATGAAATTGTTTACAATGGAATTATTATAATTACTTTTAGAAAAAACACCCTCTTCTATTCCCCGTCCTATTATTATAATTAAGATAATAAACCCCATTAAAATAAAAAAACCTATCAAAAAGATAGATAATAAAATAGAAAGAAATTTATCCATACTCATTGATGTCATCATTGATGTCATCATTTTGAAATATACAATAAAAATCAAAGAACTTGCCCAAAAAATCAAAAAGATAGATAAAAAAATAAAAATAAATCTACTAATACTAATTGATGTCATTTTCTCAATATTCATATTCATTAATTTCATTTTTTTGAAAGATGAAATAAAAATCGAAGAAACTACCAAAAAAAAATTTAAAAAAATAAAAAGAAATTTAAATTTATCCATACCTATTAACATCATTTTTTATAACATTCTTTTCTTCTAAAATATCTCCAATTACTTTTTCTTAAAATTTATTTTTTAAAATTTATTTTCTATAAAACTTAAGTTGTAGTTTCAAAGAATAAAATACGAATTAGTTCTTCTAAAGACTCAATTTCCACAATAGTTACATTATCCTTAATATTATTAATTTTTTTCCAAGCTTCAAGAGCATTATTAATTTTTTGTTTTACAAAGGATAAACCCTCCGGTAAATGAGGAATATAAATTCTACGAACATGGGCATTATCGGAGGTTAGAACCGCCTGTAATCTATGTAAAATATTCGTAGTAGTTCCCTTCAAAATTCCATTAGTTTCCGCCGATCCTAAAATAATTACATCATTAATTTGTTTTTTATATATATTGGAAAAAATCGATAACACACAGGCTGGAATTGAATAACTAATCTCATCCTTTAAACTAAAATTATCGAGACACTCCACGGATATTTGATGGGGAAATTTCACTTGAGAAATTCTTTCCTTAATAGAGGATAGAACACAGGAGATTATATGTTGTAAAGCTTGGCGGAAATAGGCGAAATGATTATCAGAAATATGGGATGAAAAAGAAGTAGAAAATTCAACCTTCGCGCTAGAAGAAGCCATTTCCCTTGGAATACTAACACAGGAGAAATAACAGGTTTTAAATTGCCCAGAATCATTTTTTAAAATACAGGCTGCATATCCTGGAGATTTCTTAAATTTACTTATGTTAATAACATCACGGCCGAAAATATCGTAAAATAATGTATTATCAATTTTCACTACAGTCTTTTTACTTTTCTTAATTTCATCAATTCTTCTAGCAATAACTCCAAATTTATTTTTTATATCTCGAATATTATCAACTCCAATAGAGAACACAAATTGCTCTAGATCTGATTCATTAATTTCATAATCTCCCTTGCTAAGCTTTTTCTTGTTAAATTCAATAGTCAATAAACGATTAATAAGTTTTTTTAACTCCTCTGTAGTCAATGGTTCTAATTCAATAACTTCAACTCGATTAGTAATCCAAGCTAACATATCATCGGTCTTATTTGCGGTACAAATTATAAATATTTTCGATAATTCTAGAGGAACATTCATATAAATATCCGTAAATGTTGTACTTCCAAGAATTTCCAAAAGAACCTTTGATAAATCCGTATGTTGTGATTTCATTTTTTCTACTTCATCTAAACAAATTGCTCGAGTGAATTGAATTCCTTCCGTATTAATATTCTTCTGTAAAGATCTCCACATAATTCCCGCATCGGAGTCCTTATAGGTTGGTAAAAATCCAGTAAAATGCTCAATTTGCGTAATATTATTAGCTCCAATTTTATATCCCCATGGATCTACTCTATTTTCTGAAGCATCATCATAATTATAAAGAGAACCCTCGAAATCACCGGTATCGAAATATCTTAAAACCGCTGCTATAGCCTGTAAAAAGGAGGTTTTTCCAATTCCTGGAGGTCCAACCAAAAGTAAAGGCTTTGTATGACTTCCCTCTCCATAGGCAATTAGTCTATCAACTAAAATATTCTTAACCTTAGCATTTCCATCGATCCAACTATCCAAAATAATCATGATTTTCGTTTTAACTTCTTCCTTACTTGGTTTTATATAAACATTATTTAGTAATCTAGAGGAAACCTCGCCCGGATATCCAGCCTCTAGAAGCAATAACTCTTCTAGATATTTTTTCTGATTTGCTGTTGTGGTTTTTGAACCGTACATATTAAATAATTTATTTTTTAGAAGATTTTTTGGAATAATTGTTTGTTGAGCTCTATCCTTTTTTTTATTATTAGCAATACTATCGGAACTTAAACGAAAGGAGGTTGCATAATTTTTAAAAAATGAAAAAATAGCGGAATTTTTCTTTGAGGAAAGATCTTCTCCAAAAAACCCATACTTTCTTTTAAATTTATCCTTATCAAATTTAGACACTATAGAAAGAAAATTCTCCGCTCCATTATCAAAAAATGAACAATCGGAGAAAATAATATCACTAATATTTGAATTTTCAAGAATTCCTCTTAATTTTAGAGTTTCTTCCTTATTAAAATTTATTTTACTTAGAACAATAAAATTAATATTAGAAGACATGTTATATAACATATCGAAAATATGAAAACTATCACCCTCAAGATATAAAACGTTATTATCTATTAGATTTTTAACATTAAAAATCTCTCTATCTAGTTTAAAAATATAGGGAAAATTATCGTTATTATTATCATGAATAATCTTCTTTAAAGCTAATTTAGCTTTAGAACTAAAGGAACAATCCTGAAAAGATATAAATTTATACCTTATAATATCTGGAATTAAATTCTCAATAACATTAAAAACCTTAATATTAATATTACAATCATTAATTTCAATACCACCAAAAACTCGAATAGCATTGGCTATAAATTCAATCGACTCATTACTTTCTAAATTAGAATAATCTATTTTTACAATATTAGATTCAATAGATCTAAAGAAAATACTATCGGGAATAGCGGTCTTTTGTTTTCCTTTAATAATAAATTTAGATTTTGTGTTTTGTTCATAAATTACAATATTTTCACTACTCCAGGAATTATTAGTTGAAATATATTCAATGGATGAAAATCTAGTACGAATTTTATCAATTATTATTTCCTGAATAGATTTTGTTGTTTTACAATCCTTAAAGGAAATTTCTTTAATTCCATCAAATTTATCTAAAAATAAAAGAAATCCATTTAAATTTACTTCCTTAGTAAAATCAAAACCATTAATTTCAATTCTTTTTTCATTATAAATCGTAACATATTTAAAAAACTGATCTACCTTTGGAATTTCAAGAATTCCCGAGGAATAAATAAGTATATTATTATTTAAACAAATCACCATGTTTTTTATTCTATTTTTTTGAAAATAGGTCAAATCCGTCTCTGGAATTATAACTCCATTTAAATAAAAGGATATATCCTTATCAATACTACTTAAATTTTCAAGAATTTTATCATTAATTTCCGTATCCAGAACTACTCTATCGTATTTTTCTGATTCCAAATTTAGTAACATACCTAAATCATATTGCTTCAAGGATTTTGATAAAATATTATAATTATAATTATTAAATCTAACAGTTTTTCCATCCTTTTTTTCATTTTCAGCTTCCTTACACTTAATAAAAGATGACTGAAAACTCTGTTTATAAACTTGAATTATCATAAAGTAATTTTACTTGAAAAAATTATTTTTTAATTAAGTTCTTTAATGTTTTTCTTGAAAATATATAATTTTCTTATTTATATAAGACTTTAGTTTTTGTGAAAATATATAATTTTTTTATTTATAAAGCTTTAGTTTTTAGTTTATTCAGAATATTTTATAAAATATTATTTGTCTTTTATTGTGTTTCCGATAGCCAATTTAGCATTACCACCTTCAGGATTAGCTTGCATACCAATCTCCGAATCCGTAAAGGAAAAAGATATATCACAGACAATTCGACAATCGGAATCACAGGTAAGACTATAACCAAGGCAAATCACATTAATATATTTTACTTGATAGCTTAAATCTTTTTTATTATTTTTTTCATTAACCTCCGTTGTTTTACCAATCCAAAATTCCTTTTCGTTTTTTGCCGATGTAATATGATTAAAAAAATCTATAAACTTATCATTACCAGCAGAAATTTGCATAGATCCATCTATTATGAAACCGGTTTTCGATTGAGTTCCCGCTCCTGATGCATCAATAGATTTCTGTAAAAAGTTAAATTCTAAAGCATTTAACTCAATAGCTTTTTCTATGGTTAAATCACTTTCTTTTTTAGCTACAAATATCTTTGCTGAATCTCCACTACCGCCCATGAACGCAAATCTAATTGCAGAGTTTGCAAAAAAAATTTTACTTAATTTACTCATATATTACTCCTTAACTGGAATCTTTGCCACTAAACGCAAAGAAACAGTTAACTCCTCCATTTGAAAATGAGGTCTTAAATATATAACACAGTCATAAACTCCCGGAGATCCTGCAATTTCCTGAACCTCAAGGGACGCTTCTCTTAAAGGTAATTCAGCCTTTATTTGTTGACTAGCCTCATCCATATCTAGAACATATTGCATAATCCATTTAGTTAAAAAACCTTTGATAATCTCTGGAGTTGCAAAGGATCCAATTTTATCTCTCATGATACATTTTATGTAATGGGCAAATCTTGAACAATTTAAAATATATTGAAATCTTGCGGATAATTTTGCATTAGCGGTAGCAGCACTTTTATCAAAAACCATAGGTTTATTTAAGGATTGTCCACTGAAAAATACGGAATAATTTGTATCCTTACAGTGACATATAGATATAAATCCAAGATCACTTAATTCCTTTTCTCGTCTATCGGTAATGGTTGTTTCCGTTGGACATTTCATCATTAAATCTCCATCCCTATCCTTATAAACATAAACCGGAAGGTTTGATATCATTCCACCGTTTTCTGGACCTATAATGGCTGAGAACCAACTATAGAGCGCAAAGGATTGAGCAATATTTGTTCCATAAATATAGGAGGCATTGGACCAACAAAATTTATCGTGACTCGAAACATCCTCTTCGAAATTCATACCCTCTACTTCCTTGGTTTTCTTTCCATAGGGAACTCGGCTCATAAATGATGGTAAAATAATGGAAATATATCGTGATTCATCCTTTTCTCTGAGATTTTTAAAGGTAGCATATTCCGGAGAATCAAATATTTTAGAAATCATACGAGGTTTATGTAAATCCTGATAACTATCCAAATCGAAAAAGGAGGATTTCACTCCAACAGATGTTGGAAGGTGAGCTGCGCTACATACCTCCGAGAGCTTTCCAAGAAAATTAAAACTTTCTTCATTTTTTTCTAGAGCCCAATCCACAATTAGAGTAGAATAGGGATTTCCTCCATAGGTTCCATACTCTTTCTCATATAATTGTTGAAAAAGAAAACTTTGATCGAACTCGAGAGCCTTGTTCAAATCATCATCTAATTCCCTATAATTAGCATTAAGTATTCTTAATTTTAATCTTTCAGATAATTCTGTATTTTTTATAAAATATTTTATTCCTAACCATGTACTTTCTACATGTTTATAGGATTTATCATGAAGAGCTTGGTTTAATAAATCATTTAATTCATTATCCACAGAATTTATATGTTTTTGAATAGAAAGAATTGGATTATCACCTGTTTGATCAATAGTTCCCATTAAATCAAACAAACTATAAAGATATTGTTTTTGTGTTTCGGAAAAAAAGTTAAAATTTTTAAATATTTCATTTTTATTCACGGTTTTATCCTTAAGAAAGGCTGTCATACAATTATGAAGTTTTCCACTATTGGAAAGTCTTGTTTTAAGATCCGATAATTGAGTTCTAGCGGAAAATCTTTCCTTTAAGATAGGAATTTTCTCAATAAGATAAAGAGGATGGAAATGCTCAATATCTTCGAACTGAACTAGAAAGGCTTCCTTATTATCTCCTAAACCGATGGTTATTAAGGCCTTGGCTTTTGAAGATTTAATTACATCATTAAAATTCTCTGGATCCACAAAAATAAATTTTCTATTATTATACTCCTCAATTGGATCATTTTCGTCACGATAGCCTGTTAAATCTGCTATAATTCCAACTATACAAGGTAATTCCTTAGTTATAATAGCTCCTTCTGTTTCTAAATCGTAGGTTATTTTAACTCGTGGAGGACGTACTCTTGTAAGTTTTTTTTGAATATTATCTAAAGCCATGAATTTATCATAGAAAAAAAATATTTATAATTTGTTAAGCTTTTTTTTATTTTTCTATATTTCCTTTCCATTTTCCTATATTTCTAAATTCAATTTCTAAATTCAATTTCTAAATCTCTTTATTAAGTGAAGATTCAGATTCATTAGCCATGATTTCATCATCGTCTATATCATAACATGTTTTAAAATTTTGATTTGATGTATTTTTATTATAAAGTGAAATAGTTTGAGTTTGTTCCTTTGAAGTAGTTTGAATTTGTTGATTTGGATTTGGGTTTTTATTTACAGTAGTTTGAGTTTGTTGGTTCGAATATGTGTTTTTATCTATAGTAGTTGTTCTATTTCTAGAAACTTTTAATGGTGCTTTAAAAATAAGCTTAGTTTTAGAAGAAACTCCATTTTTAGCAAAAATTTCATTTTTAGCGAAAACTTCGTTTTTATCATTTTCCTTCTTAGGAGTTTGTAATAAATTATTAAAAATTTTGTTTTCAATATTTTGCTGAATTATTTGTTTTTCATTCGTAGAATTTTCTATGATTTGATTGGAATTATCTTGATTAAAATAATCTTGATTAAAATAATCTTGTTTACCATCTTGAATTATTTGTGGTGAATTTACACACTTTTTTTCTGTAAAACATGAAGCTTTTATCATACAAATTTATTATATAGTATTTTGCATATTCTTTTTCTTTTTTGCATATTGATAAAAAAACAACTGTTTTATATTGTGAATATTAATATTTTTATAGGTTTTAAAATTAATTATTATTTATCTATATTATTTATAGTAATGTCCAATTAATCAGATTTCTAGTAATTTAATTAAAGTAATTTAATTAAAGTAATTTAATTAAGCTTTTTTTTGAATTTTTTTAGTTTACATGATTTATTTCTTGATTTTCTAGTATCTGTTCTTCTGATCTATCATTTATATTTTCAAAATATTATATTTAAATAAAATCCAAACATTCCATAGCAATATTAGTACCTTTACCATTTAGGACATAATCCGCTCTAAGAATAAAATAAATATCCTTATTTTCCACGGAATAAATTACCATAAAATAATTAGTTTAAAATATAATATTATTAAATATAATATTATTAAATAGTCTGTTCTTCTTCAATATCATTTATATTTTCAATAAAATCCAAACATCTCATAGCAATATTAGTACCTTTACCATTTAGGACATGATCCGCTCCAAGAATAGAGGAAATAGAAATATTAACCTTACTTCCCGCGAGATAATTACCATAGGCCTCAATGATTCCACCAGGAATAAGATGGTCCTTAGTACCATAAACCAATAAAACATTAGTGCTAAAAGCCATAAACCAGGAGTAGTAATCATAGTTTAATACAGGAGGAGATATCATGATAACACCCTTAACATCAGGTCTACGAAGGGCGAGATTTAGGCCAACTAGACTTCCAAAGGAATATCCTACTAGCCAGATTTCCTGTAATCCTTCAACGGATCGAATAAATTCCTCAAGACAAATAGCCGCTTGAGTAATATATTTGTCATAATTATTATTAAAAATTTGATATTTAGTAAAGGAAAATCGCATAGTTGAAATTTTTTGCTGACTAAAATATTTGAAGAGAGAATCCGTTAGATGGGTGTGCATTCCACCGCCCCAATTTGGATCCGCAGGAAGAAGAAAAATACCCTTTGGCCCACCATAATCACAGAATTCAATTTCCGTTGGACTATCGGTAAAGGATGAATAGGAATTTGTAGTTGATCGATTTATACGTCTCATTCCTCCCTTAGAATTATTATTTTCATTATCTTGACTCATTATTTACTATAGCATTAATCTTTATTTTTTTCTTTTTCTGAGTTTGAAAATATAATTTGGTTTTGAAAATTAAATTCGTAGGAATTCCACTGAAAATTTTCTACATAGAAAACTTGACCAAGAACTTCTTCTATAAAATCACAACCTAGATCCTTAAGGCGAGTAACTATATGATTTGGCGATAGAATATGAATAGTTGCTAGAACTTTATGACCGGTTAGAGCTGCTTTTATGGCGGCTTTAGCGCTTTCTCTATCACGAATTTCTCCAATAACTATGAGATCAGGACTTTGACGTAGGGCGGATTTAATACCTTCCTCATAGCCCATAATAGATACATCGGTTTGACTGATTTTCGGAATTTCGATTTCTACAGGATCCTCAAGAGTAATTACATGACCAGGATAATTAATAATAGAACTATATAATAGAGTTGTTTTACCACTACAGGTTTTTCCTCCTATAATATTCAGTCCCTTACCTAGATTTTTAATAGGATCAATTTCTGCGAAAATATTTTCTTTAATAAGACGAAGACATAGGCTTTCTCCATTATTTGTTGGATGGAATGAAGCTCGAATAGCATATTTTTTTGAATCTATAGCTATAGAAAAACTACCGGTTTGAGGAATGGATTGAAGAATATTTAGATTACATACAAGTTTTATATTTAATTTCATTTTTTCAAAATCATCCCTTGGTAAACAGCCCGTATTATTAATATTTTTTCTTAAGGTTTTAATTTTAATGGAAATATTTCTATCGTTTATTGATCCGGGAATAAAAATCATATCTAGAACATTATAAACCCACATAAAACCTATACTTCTTGATAAAGTATTATTATTTCCAAGCAAACTATCATTAAAAACAATAAAAATAGATTTATCCATAGATTTATCCATAGATTTTTATAATCTTTTTTTTATATATTAGAACTTTGTATCAATAGGGAAATATATTAGATTTTTAGTTTATAATAGAAAATGAATAAAAATGGTGTTATTATGCCCAAAGCAACAGCTCTATGGTTAAAGGAAAATACATCCCTAACTCTTCAGCAAATTAGTGATTTCTGTGAAATTGATTTATTAACTATAGATTCATTAAAAATTGAAAATATGCAACCCTTAAATCCTATTAATTCAGGACAATTAACGGAAATAGAAATTCTTAAAGCTCAGGATAATCCAAAATATAAGCTAAGTAGTAGTTTTAATTTTAAAAGTGTTTTACCGCCTAAATCCTCTAAGAAATATATTCCTCTAGCCTATAAATTAAAAAAACCAGGAATGATCGCTTGGTTTCTTAATCAAACTCCTGAATTTCTTTATAATGACGAATTATACCTAAGAAAAATTGCTAAGGCTCTATCCTCTAATTTGAAATTTGTACAGAAAACCGTAGCTTCTCTTTTAGAAAATAATGGTGACCGCGATGAATCAATCGTAAATCCTATAGATATCGGTGTTTGCTCTCAGGGTGAAGTTAGTTTAATTCTTAATTATAAAAAATAATTTTTTAAAAATAATTTTTTCCAAAATATGATATAATTAGAATGCAGGTAGTTGGGTATACGCGGAGTAAAATCTGAGGAAAGTCCGAACTTTAAAAGAAAGGAAGCCGGGTAATTCCCGGGTGGAGTAATCCAACGGAAAGTGTAACAGAAAATAAACCGCCACACCTACCCTAGCAAATTTTCTATAAATAAAAAATATGACTATACTTAAAAACTAATATTAAAAACAAAAATTTCTATAATAAACTATAAAAACTACAATTTTTTAACCTTTATAAATGAATATTTAAAATGTTTTTTCTTAAACTTAGAGCAACTAGCACAAAAGCAATTAATACAATTAATACACGGGAAGAAAAATTAGCAGAGGCAAGTAAAAAGTATGATAGTCTTATGGATGCCTATAATAATCCAGGACAATGTTTACTTTTAATTATTATTAGTATTGCAATCTTTGCTCTTATTTTATTTATTGGAATAGTGTCCTATGATATGAGATCGGAGATTACTAGTTTTACTCAACGTAGACTATTGATATATGGAATTTCATTCACTGTACTATTAGGATTCTTTTCTTTTTTTATGTTTTGTCCGCTAATTGCAAATAGTAAGGTAGATGATAAAGATTATGATGATAATGTAGCAACTAACACTAATGATTTGATAAATGAAATTAATGATCCAAAGAATACAGGTAATGCCGATAGAAAGGATTTTTTAATAAATAATAAAACTTCAATTTTAAGTAAAACGCAGTCTATGAAAGCGCAGGCTACTAAAACCATAAATAATTTCTATACTTTAAGTAATGGTATGAAGGCTATAGATGATAATATTATTGCTATAAACTCTATAAATTTTAGTTTATTACAAACTAATCTAGAAAATATAAAATCCTATATATTAACTATTTATAATACGAATATTTCTCTTAATGGAAGTGGATTATCCACTGGATCATCCACTGGATCATCTCAATTATTTGCCAATAAATTTCCAAGTTTTGCTAATAATGCTCAACTGATACTAGCGCAGCTTAGGATTTTTGATCCTAATTATACAAAGGCCGATAGCTTAGATGTATTTCTAAATTTAATAAAAACAAATCTTTCGGAAATGTTGTGGGATATATCAAGTTTAAGTAATTCCTTTAGTAATTTACAAATTATGTATTCACAAATGATTAATGATAGTATAATTAAACTTTATACCGTAATAAACTCCTATAATACAAGTATTTGCCCCTGTTCTAATATAAGAGATTTAATTAAAATAATGACTGCCCTAAAGGATATGTTTAAGAAAGATATTTCCTATAATTCTGTGAATTATCAAGATACCGATAGTTCCTTTTCTAATTATATGGATCTTTTAAATAAATTTGATTATAAAATGAATTTTTCTAACTCCGTAATTTCAATATTAAATAGTGTTATTTCGAATTTAAGTGGAACTTTAAACTTAAATATTTCTAATTTAGAGATTCTTACAAATAATTTAATTCAATTTTTCACTGACGCTAATTTAACTTTCCAGAATTCCTATAATATTCCTAATATTAATAGTAAACTCTATGATAATTTATCTAATGCCTGTCAAAAAATAACCTCAGATTATCAAAATTTACAATCTATTTTAACAATTTGGAGTATGAATCTAACGGATTTAAATACCACACTGAGTAAAATGAATTATATTTTATCAAAATATACTAATCTCTTTAGTGGAAATGGAGTCTCTGAAAATTTAAGTACTATTTCCGCTAATTTGATTACGGCCTATAATGCCACACAGGATATTTTTAATATAAAAAATCTCTATGATAGTAATACTAATAGCATTACATCTTTTAGTCCCGATGCTCTTATAATTTCCAATCTTATTTCCAGTGCTATTTCCTATTTTTATTCTCTTTTAAGCTCCGCTAGACTTCTCGATAGCTCTATTGTCAGTTGGTTCGATTTTAATAAAATCATGTTAAATATTAAAGATACCCTAAAAAATGATGGCATTAATGACGGTGTTTTTATTGGTACCAATCAAAAAACAATTATCAACTTAAATAATTATTTAATAGCTATAAAGACTAATCTTTTAGGATTCTGTGTAAATTTAATGGAATGTTATGAAAATTTGGCAAATAATTCTCTGGACTTTGAGGGAACAACTCAATGGTATAGTTATAACAATTTAAAAACTCTAGTTACGGCACGATATACAACCTTAAATAGTGATTTAAATAATTTTTTATCAACAGCCTTTGAATCCCAGGTTAATATTCCAATCTTTATTACTAGTGAAAGCACATCCAGCTCAACTATTGAAACAGCTTTATCTAATTTTTGTTCTACTCGAAGTGATTTAGTACTTCTTAAGGAAACAACGGTTTATAACGACTCTCAATTAATTCTAGCGGTTTCAAATAAATTTTTTCTTGATCAAATGGCTAACAAAATGACATTCCTTGCTACGGATATAAATAATATGTATGCTTTAATTCAAAAAAATAAAACTCTAGGTAAAACTGTCTTTAATTCCTATGATATTCTTTTAGATTCCATGTTAAAATACACCATGACCTTAAGTATTCTTAGAACTTTAAATGCTCTTTGTTTTAAGAACTATAATCACTTTATTTTCGAGTACTCAAACTTTACTCTTAATGATTTCTTTAATAGAATCAATTCGGTTTATGCATCCTAAAAATATATAATCCGTCTATTAAAAATAGTTTATTAGAAATAGTCTATTAGACGTCTATTAGAAATAGTCTATGAGTAATATTTTAAATAAATAAAATTTCCAAGGAGAACAACCATGAAAAATATAATAAATCCATAGAAAAAATCAGAAAATGTTGAAATTACTATAGCCATAAAAATGATAAAAGCTGTAAATATAGAATATATATTAAATGTATTATCCAAGGAAGTAATTTTCTTTTTTTTATATATTGGCATATTAGCGTATTTTAAGAAAATAAAAAATATTTTATAGGCCACAAAGGCAAACAAGCAACTAAAGAAAAGAACTAGATCTCTCGATATTTTCAAACATTTTAATGAAAATATAAACACAAATAAAAATTTGCAAAATACAAAAATAGAAAATAATAAATAAAAATAGGGAAAAATTCCTAATTTTAACTTCATGGAAAAACAATTATATAGATAATAAAGAAGAATAGCACATCCAGAAAACAGAATAGTTATTATAACCACCTTAACCTTGTAAAAAAAACTAATAATTAGAAAGAAAATATCCAGTACAATAAATACTTTAAAATTCCAATATTCCCTTTGAAATTTCATTTCTACATTATTATTCTGAATATTATAATCCACACCATTAAAAATTGATAAATAGAAACTAATTTCGTATATATTTTTTTTTGTTTCCGCTAGTAGAAAAGCATAATTCTTTAAAGAATGATTCTTTAATTGATTATAATCTATATTTTCCTTTAATTTAAAGGAATCAAAGGGGAAAAATGGAATACTAAGGAAATTTTTTATCTTATTTAGATAACTCCTATTGAAAAATGAAAAATATCCATGGAAAATAAATAAAATTAGGAAAAAAATAATCAAGATATCACGATAATGATAATCACTTAGGAAAAATACAATCGACCCCGTAAGTATTAATAAACTAATACTATAGGTTGGATTATTCATGAAATTTTCCTTTCTAAAATAAAAAAATAATAATTTAAATATTCCAATTATTCCCAAAACCATTACAAGTAATATAATTTTAAATAATACAGTTTTTCTTGAGAAAGTTTTTCTTGAGAAAGTTTTTCTTGAGAAAGTTTTTCTTTCAAAACTCATAAAAATTAAAAAACTTAATAGAAATATAATTATCATATCTATAGTTAAAATTCTAGCTTTATTTATATCCTTTTCCTTTTCGGATTGTAAATTTTTAAGGGCACAACTATCATTATCATTATTAAATAATAGGTAAAATTCCAAAAATAATAAAGTTATTATTATACTTCCTGAAATTATATTTCCTAAAACGATATTTCTTTTCTTAAATTGTTTTGAAACTTGTTTTAAAATTATTTCATTTTCTATTTCACTACCTCTATAGGTAAAAATCATTCTTATTTATACCAAATTATTTGACTAAAGTCATTTAACTAAAGTCATTAACTAAAAATTTTAACCAAAATCATTTGACCAAAGATTTAGACTATTCGGAATTTAGACATTATGTCTTGACATTATGTCTCGACATTATATTTTTAGATATTATATCTTTAGATATTATATCTTTAGAATTTTCTTTTTTCCAACCTTAGGAGTTTTAGTTTTAACATTAATTTTTACATTTTCTACAATTTCTGGTTTAGAGTTACCTATTACACAATTTTTTGTAATAATAACAGAACTATTAGGTTTTAAATCATGAATATTAAAATTTATATCCATTAAAATATTTTCTATAATACTACGTAGGCCTCGAGCGCCGGACTGACATTTATTTGATAGGGATTTTTTTGCAATTTCCTCAAGGGCTTCATCGGTCCACTCTAAATTAATACCATCTTGAATTTTCATCAATTCACGATATTGTTTTAAAATAGCATTTTTTGGTCGAGAAAGAATATTTATTAAATCCTTCTCCGTTAATTGTTTTAGAACTATATTAATTGGACATCTACCAAGAAATTCTGGAATAATACCATATTTTATAAGATGATCCGTTGTTAAATCCTGCATAATTTCATCGTAGTTATTTTCATTAGTTTTTTTATTATGTAATCCAATGGAGGAAGATGTATCCTTACTAATAATCTTCTGTAGATCATCAAAAGCTCCAGCACAAATAAACAAAATATTCTTTGTATCAATAGAAACCTGCTGATCATAACCTTTTTTTCCTGCAGCCGTAGAAACTACTGTTCCTTCTATCATTTTTAATAGACTTTGTTGAACTCCAACACCAGAAACATCCATAGTTCCATCCATAGAACTTCCTTTTTTTCTTAATTTATCAATTTCATCTAGAAAAACAATACCGCATTGTGCCTTTTCTAAATTATGTTTTGCCGCACTTAATAATTTTACAACAATAGACTCGACATCATCACCAACATAACCAGATTCCGTAAGAGTAGTTACATCAATACTAACAAAGGGAACATCAAGAATTTTACTTAAGGTTTCAACTAAAAATGTTTTTCCTGATCCACTTTTTCCCACCATTAATACATTGGATTTTTCAATTAAAATATCTCCCTTAAAATTTACCCTTTTATAGTGATTATAGGCTACCGTAGATAGAATTTTTTTAACTTCATCCTGTCCTTCTACACTTTTATTAAGTTCCTCATATATTTTCTTTGGTGTTAGAGTTATTTTTTTTTCTTTTTCTGGATTTACAATAGCATTATAACATATTTTTGTACAAATATCACATATAAAATTTACAATACCCTTGGAAGTTTTTCCAGCTATTAATTTTTGAACCTCATGCTTATTTCTCTTGCAAAAGGAACAACTAAATTGCTTCAATTCTGAATCAGTCATAATAATATTTTATATAATAAAAATAAAGATATCATTAAATTCCTCTTTCTGTTTTTTTATTCTTTATGGAAATTTTTCTATTTTCTCAACGGATAAAACTTTTAATTAAAAAATTATCAACATAGTCAAAAACGAACCAAAGACAATTACTAATTATTTCACTAGGTTTTAGATCTTTTTTTTCAAGACTTGCCGCTAGATCTATACCATAAAACTTTACGGATTTTGGAATTAAGGTTTCAATAAATTTCCAAGATATAATTATTTTCCTAAGATATTTTAGATTTCTTTTCCCAAAACTAATATCACCCCTAGATCTATAAATTCCAATAAATTTCTAAGATATAATTATTTTCCTAAGATATTTTAGATTTCTTTTCCCAAAACTAATATCACCCCTAGATCTATAAATTCCAATAAATTTCTAAGATATAATTATTTTCCTAAGATATTTTAGATTTCTTTTTCAAAGACTAATATCACCCCTAGACCTATAAATTCCAATAAATTTCCAAGATATAATTATTTTCCTAAGATTTATATATTTTATTTTGTAAAAGAATTAACATAATAGATTAAAGAACGAACACAAAGGCAATTACTGATTATTTCACTACGTTTTAGATCTTTTTTTTCAAGACTTGCCGCTAGATCTATACCATAAAACTTTACAGATTTTGGAATTAAGGTTTCAATAAATTTCCAAGCTGTAATTGTACCAGCTCCCTTAGATGATATATTATTTAAGTCCGCTCTAGAACTTTTTAAATATTTAATATAGGAATCATCAAAGGGTAAACCATGGATTTTATCTCCGGTTTTTGTCCAGGATTCTTCCAATCTGCTTTTATCATGGGAAGTCAGCAAAGCTGCATATTCCGATCCTAAAGCAACTTGAGCAGCTCCCGTTAAAGTAGCTAAACATATAATTTCCTCTACATTTTTTTCTTTAGCAATATAATAGCAGGCATCCGCAAGTATAAGACGACCCTCTGCGTCCGTATTTCCAATTTCCACGGTTTTTCCAATAGCCGTAGAAAATATATCACCGGGTCTATAGGACTTTGAATCAATAGAATTCTCCGCTAAAGCCAAAACTCCATAGCACTCAATATCCTTTTCAATCATTCCAAAAAAAGTTCCAACTACAACGGCCGATCCGGTCATATCATAATACATTTCCATCATGTTATCCGTTGGTTTTAAGGATAGACCTCCCGTATCATACATAATTCCTTTACCTACCAAGGCTAATTTTGGATTTTTTCCTTTTTTTAACACAATAATTTTAGGTAAATGTTCTCCAGCTTGACCAACGGCACAAATTAAATTTAAATTTTTTTCTTTCAAAGTTTCATAATCTAAAATCTCAAGGGATACATCACTATCCTTAAATAATTCCTCAATAAATGTTTTATAGGTCTCAATATTTAAATCATTAGCGGCCATTAAACTCAGATATCTAGAAACTAATACAGCCTTTGTAGTTTTAAGAATTTTTCTTAAATTAATATTTTCTGACTCATTTAATTCTATAGAAAAATTAATTTTAGATAAAGTATTTTTTCTATATAAATCTAGAGACCAATAACTTAAAACTAAACCATTAAAAACCAGAGACATATCAATATCTAGTTTTGTAAAAATATTAATTTTGCCAGAGAGTTTCTCTAAATTAAGTAGGAAATCCGATAAAAGTTGTCCAATCTTTTCCTGATCAAACTCCCTTAAATCTCCCTCTAAATCAACTTCTAAATAAAGACTACTACCAGATATCTTATCCGATCCCTTTGCTATTATTTCTAAATTAATAGATTTTAAAGATTCTACAATGGAAGATTCTTTCTCGGAAGATTCTTTCTCGGAAGATGGTTTTACAATCCATTTTAAACAATTTTCAATATAATCTTCTAGATTTGAAATTATTGCCTTTATCATTCTGTTATTATATATAAATTCTATTTTATTTTAAAAATTTTATTTTAAATATTTACCAAGAATGGCATATATAATATTTAGAACCATAAGACTATTTTCAGGAGTATTTTCTATAATAAATTTATCATTTTTCTTTAAAATTTCCTTATTTTTTATATTTAAAAGAACTATTATTTCCTTTTTGTTACCAGAGTTATCCTGAGCAAAAATATATTTACCGGAGGAGCTATTTAATAAATTAAAGATCTGTTGATCCTCAGAATCCGTAGATTCCGAAGAAACCGTACGAGAACGACTGGAAATACCATCAAATTTCTCTCGTAAACGAAATTCCACAAGATGATTATTTGTTCCACAGGAATAAACCAAAGACTCAATATCGGAAAATTTATCCTCACTTTCATTATTTGGACAAATTAAAATTTGAGCCTCGATAATAGAATCCCTTAGAAAAAATCTATTAATTCTCTTTACATTATAAATTTTATTTCCAATTATAATATCCTGATTCAGCGGACCATTGGCGAAAATTACATTCCAAAGCTCTTCGGAAATAGAACTTAAAATTTTTCCTTTAAATTCAGAGACTTTACCATCTTCCTGCACACTATAATCCACATAAATAGTACTATTTTGATTATAAAATGTTTGTTTTTTCTGATGTTTTAAAATACTATTCTCAATGGAAAAAAATTGTTTTAATTGTTTTCTTTGAGTAAAAAAGAACTCCTCAATACCAAAAACTATAAGAATTGCTCGATTTTCAAATTTTTTTAAATGTTCCTCTGTAATTTTATATTTTTCAATTATTTTTTTCCTTGTGGATTCCGTAAAACTTTCCTCTTGATCCTTATTACTAATCAAAAGATTCATTGTACAATATAATCTAATCATTTTCCATAAAGAAAAATTCTCCACATTAAACTCCTTAACTAAAGCTTGAATATCCTCAATTTCCTTATTTGTCAAATTCACAAAACTATAACTATAACTATTTTCAAAAATCTGAGAATTTAACTTTTTAGAGTTCAACTCTTTAGAATCCGGTTTTTTAGAATTCAATTCTAAAGGAATTTGTTTTACAGCGTATTTTAAAAGATAGAAATAAAATTTATAAAGTCCAACAACTTCTATTTCTTCAAGGGGGCGATTGCTTAGATGAATTTTACTCAGTTTTATAAATTTATCGGAGAATTTCTTAGATTCTACTTCCTTAATAGAATCTATTGATAGAATTTTCTTAGATTTTAAAAAAAATTGACCATAGGTGTTTTCCAAATGAAAAATAAGTAGATTTTTATTTTTATTATCCACTAAAGAGTAAATTAATACTAAATCCTTATCGGTTTGATCTCGAATAACCTCAACACCCATTTTCTCTATAATATTTTGCTCATTTGTAGTATTCAATGGAATGGCATTAAAGGTAGAATATATTATATCAGTCTTGTTTTTAGCATGATACTTTGGAAATATTAATATATTTAACATATTTTCAATATATAATAAAAATATGACACAGTTAAAGAAAATATTTAATTTTGCTGATAATTTAAATAGGGAGAGAATGGATTTAAAATTAAAGATCCATTGGATTCCAGAGTTTCTAATAGATTTATGGAATTTCATGAAAGGATTTCTAAAGTTTTTTCTTATATATAATTTCATCTTTATGCCCTTCTTTTTCGCTATAGTTTGCGTGGCCTCCGGATCTATGACTCCTACCTGTCAGACTAATGAATTCGTGCTTTCTTCAAAGCTTGGATATGGAATAAAACTTTCTAAAATTATTCCTGTAAAACTTCAGGAGGATAGTATATTCGATAGATATATATATAAATATTCCGATCCAAAGGTTGGTGATGTAATTGCCTTTAATGTTCCTTTGGTAGATAGTGAAAGTATTTATACAAAAAGAATTGTAGCGGACGAAGGTCAAAAAATTCAGTTTAAAAATGGAGTGTTATTTATTGATAAAAAACCAGTTTCCCTTAGATTTAAAAAAATATATCATTATATAGAAAATAACAAGGAATATTCTGGACAATTATATGAGGAAATTTTATCTAATGGAACAAAACATGATGCTTTTTATCGTTATACACCCGGTAGTGGATCTCTAGATAATACGGAAGAATTTCTAGTGCCTAAGGGATGTGTTTTTGGTGTTGGAGATAATAGACATATGTCCGACGATTGTAGATCTCTTATAGGTTTCATAGAAAAAAAAGATATTATGGGAAAGGTTGTTTTAGTTCTATTTTCCAATGGAAATTTTTTTAGTCTTAATGTTCAAAAGTTTATTCATGGTATTCGTTTTGATAGATGTTTGAAATGGATGGTATAATATGGAAAATAAGAATTTAGAAAAAAAGAAAAATTTAAAAAAAGTTCAGGATTTTAAAGGTATTTTTATAAAAAAAAGTATTGGAAAAAATGAATTTCTTAATCCTCTTGAGGAGCAAAATAATTACGATAGAAATATTCATAAGATTCATATTGAATTTTTTAAGAATTATATTTTTTTGGAAAAAGCATCGGATTTATATAAATTTAAAGATAAGGAATTAGAACGAATTTGTACCACCCATCCAAGTTTCACTATCAACCCAGAATTTCAACGTTTAGAATTTCTTGGCGATCGTCTTTTAACGGGAGAAATCTCTAAAATTCTATTTAAGGATAAGGATAAGGATGAGGGAGAATTATCTTTACAACTTTCCGAATTAGTTAAGGCTGAAACTCTTGCAAAAATTGGTAGATTTCTTGTTTCCGATATCAAATATAATGGAAAACTCAATAATTCTATAATTAGCGATTGTTTAGAGGCTTGGATTGGCGCAATATATATAGATGGTGGAGATGTTCTAGATATTATTCTAAAACTCTGGCAAACACTTTTCTATGCAGAGGTTTCAAAAAATCCAAAAAATATTCTTCAGGAATTAGCAGAAAAACAAAAGGTTAAATTACTTTATAAAATCACGGAAAATAAAAAGGAAGATTATATTAATTTCAATGCGGATGTGTTTTTTGACGATTTATCCTGTGTTGGTTATGGTAAATCTAAACAGGAAGCCTCCGTAAATGCAGCCTTCAATATTCTCAAAATGATAGAGAAAAAATAAATATTTTAAAGATAAACTCTATATTTTACTTATTTTTTATCAAAAGGCCATCTATATATATTTTTACATTTTTAGGAATAATATCCTTGTGTTTATCAATTTTATCAAAAAGAATTGCATAACCTTGATAGATCCTATCTTGATAGATCCTATCTTGATAGATTTTATATTTTTCAGTTTTCATTTTGTACTCCAGAGAAACAGTTTTTACCAAGGTTTTTAATTAGAATATTTTCAAGTTTTTTAAAGTATATTTTTCAAATAAGTCATGGCAGATTCAAAATTCTGAAATTTAGGATCACGAATTCCAAATAAAATAGGAGGCACGCCAAAACTATTTTACTTATTTTTTATCAAAAGGCCATCTATATATATTTTTACATTTTTAGGAATAATATCCTTTTGTTTATCAATTTTATCGAAAAGAATTGCATAACCTTGATAGATCCTATCTTGATAGATCCTATCTTGATAGATCCTATCTTGATAGATTTTATATTTTTCAGTTTTCATTTTGCACTCCAGAGAAACAGTTTTTACCAAGGTTTTTAATTAGAATATTTCTATAGTTTTTTAAAGTATATTTTTCAAAATAAGTCATGGCAGATTCAAAATTCTGAAATTTAGGATCACGAATTCCAAATAAAATAGGAGGCACGCCAAAACTATTACACATAGCAATTTCAAGATTTTCTTTTATTTCCAAAATTTTCATATCATTTACACTTAAACCAATTTGTTGCCAATAAAACTCACCGTCCATAACCTTCAAACCACCTTGATTTCCCACGGAGTTAAATTCATACTGCATTCTTTGTTTTTGAGAGGCGGAAATATTTCCCTTATAGGAAATAATACCCGCTGGCCGTCCATTATTCTCAATAAATTGATAGAGAAATTTCACAAGTTTATTATGGGTCTCAATCATTAATTGTAAAGGCTGTAAAGGACTAATTCCAATTAATTGAAAATTATTCAGTTTTAAATGAATTACATCCTTTTTATCAAAGGTCTCCTGAGAGTCTAAAAGCTTATACCCAACTATATCTCCCCTTTTATTGGAAAGAATTTTTATATTATCTAAAGGTATAATTTCATACCCCAAAGATGTTCCATCTAAAGATGTTCCATCTAAAGATGTTCCATCTAAAGATGTTCCATCTAAAGATGCTTCATCTAAAGATGCTCTATTTGAAGATGTTCCATCTGAAAAGAGTTTATTCTTTAAAACAAAACAATTTCCAGTAATTAAAAGTTGAAAAATTATAGTAGAAACATCAAGAATAGAGTCGGAAAAACTATTAGAAATTAAGGAAATAATTCCATTTATCACAGGATTTTCCTTAAAATATCTAAGATATGTATTATAATTATTACTAAATAAAGCAAAATCATTAAAATCCAAAATTTTACTATAGGTCACATCATTTTTCCAAAACATACCTTCAGAATAAAAATTCTACATAATATTTCTTCCAAACTTTTAGGCTCCAATATTTAAATTCTATAGATAAAGATCGATAATCTGAAAGATCGATGATCTAAAGATCGATGATCTAAAGATTGATAATCTAAAGATTGGTGGCAAGGGGAATTTCATTATAGAAATAAGGAGAAAAGACTGCCAAAGGAGTTGGTAAACCAATAGAAATAAATCCAGAATAAGAAAACCAACTAGAAAAAGAGGGTAAAGATTAATAATCTGAAAGATTGATAATCTAAAGATTGATAATCTGAAAGATCGATGATCTAAAGATTGATAATCTGAAAGATCGATGATCTGAAAGATTGATAATCTGAAAGATTGATAATCTAAAGATTGGTGGCAAGGGGAATTTCATTATAGAAATAAGGAGAAAAGATTGCTGAGGGAGTTGGTAAACCGATGGAAATAAATCCAGGATAGGAAAACCAACTAGAAAAGGAAAGATAGGATAAAATACTTAATTGTAATTGACCGCCAAGAATCATAAGAACATCTTCGGATCCGGAGGAGCTTTTTTCTGGATAATATCCAATGGAATTCAGAGAATATAGACTGCTATCTACGCCTTCAATCCAAAAGGGAGCGACCGATCCCAAACTTGTTTTATTTTGAGTATTTGTAGTTACTACCATAGCCTCCTTAGAGTTTATAGAAAAGAGAATCAAACCTAATAGAGTGAGTGTTTTCAAGAGAATTGTATATTGATTTTGTAATTGTTGAATTGCCGTTGAAGAACTGGAAAATGTAAGAAGATTATTGGATAAATTTTGATTATAATTTGTAGCTATAGGAGATATTTTACTATATAAACTTGAAGTAATAGAGGACAAATCCACGGAGGGTAAATTATTTAGGGAACTATTTGCTTGATTAAGGAAATTTTTATTCTTATTATAGAAATTAACAAGAAAGGAAATATATTCATCAAGGGAATTATCGGAAATATTTGTTTCATGATCAACCTTGAAGTTATTAAAGGTTGGAATAGAAAATGTATTACCTTTATAAACTTGAGTTGTATCTACATTAACGGTATTTTTAAGGGCATCGAAAAATATTTGATAGCTATTTAAACCAGAGAAACTATTATCAAAATCCTGAAAAAGTTGAATCAAATTATTAATATTTAAAAATTTTATAGCCTGTAAGAAATCAGGAAATTTACTTGAAGACTTAGTAAGCACTATAAGATCATTATTACTTAAAATATTAGCAAAACCATCGAGAATATTTTTATAATTATCAAGATTATCGGAAAGGGAGTCATTAATTAGATTAGTTTTCATAGTATTAAAAACAATAAATTGATTTTGAGCCTGAATTAAAGGGTTGGAAGAGGAATCTAAATTATTAAGGTATGAAAACATAGTTTCTATGGATTGATAAAATGGCAAAAGTTGCAACATTTGAGTATTAGTATTTTGCACATCTATGGGTGCTTGCAATCCAAGATTGGAAAGAGCATTTTTAAACTTAAGAGATATATCATATAGTTGACTATCCTGATCAATAGCTTGAACAAGGGAAATTCCTAAGGAATTAAAAATATTATTTATTAATTTAGCTTTTAAGGTTGTATCACTTTCCCATTTTTTTATGAAAGTAATAAAATCATCTATGGTTGATGGAGAGTAATTCCATCCTATTAAATGAAATTTTTCTATCATAGCAATAAGTAAATTCTGTATATTTTGAGGAATAGTTGTATTATCTCCATCGGAAATAAACTGTTTATAAACACTTAAAATAGTAGCAAAATCTTGACTATTTGTTTTCACCACATTATTGAAATCATCTAGGAAATCCTGAAGTGTTGTATAGGTTTTATTTCTATAATTTCTATATAAATCTATAAAATCTGAGGATATACTACCCATATCACTAGCTATGGAATCTTTTGTTGTGGCAGTATTAATATAGGTTTGAAAATTAACTATAAATTGATTAATTTTATAAATTACATCAATCATATCGTTTTTATTATTTAAACTTGAGCTAATACCAAGGAGTGATTTATAATTTTCATTAAATTTCTCTATTTCCTGAAGAATAAAATTTATATTATTTCCTAGAATTTTTAAATTATTTTCAAGATTTTCCATTAGGGAATTGAAATTTGTAAAATCATAGGTTGAACTAGTAATAGTATCTAAATCCTGAATATTTTGTAAAATAGAATCCAGTATTTCTCCATTAAAATCAAAATCCATAGCTAATAATTCAGTTTTTATAGACTTTAAATTATTTACTATAGTTTTTATAAATGTTTTCTCATCCTCCGATAGATTCGATAAACTTATATCATTTTTATATATTGTAGCAACTTCTTCTAAAGCACTATGATTATTACTAATATATTCTATAATGCTATCCTTAATAGACTCTTTATTATTTACAGTAGCTTTATTTGTAGATATAGCTACCATAACAATTAAAACTATCATTAACATTAATAAACAGATTAAATAAACTAAAATAAAGCTACATAAATATTTTTTTTTATCTCTATCTAAATCCGTATTACCATCTTTTTTTAAATCAATAAAAATATATAAACATATTCCAAATAAAGCAAGTAATGCAAATGTAATCCATTTACATATATTAAAAGTTAGGTTAATACTAGATATTTTTCTATCATCCTGAAGATTATTTATACTCGAGAGTAAATCCTCTCTTTCGGAGCTTAATTGAACTGTCTGACTATAAATTAGAAACATGAACTTATAATCTAGTGATTAGGTAAAAATACTGTAAAGTTTAGTAAATCTTTAATAATTATAATTTAAAATTTCATAATAATTTAACAAAATATGATATTGTGATTTATGAATATACCGATATCAATAGAATATACGAATTATTATAGGAAAATAATTACAATAAAGGAAAAAAAAGATTTAGATTCGATTTTTTTTCTTAAAGAAATTAATAGAGAAGATATGTACATTGTTCAAAAGGATGATAAAAGTGTAACTGTTATAAAAAAACAAGATATAAATGAAAGATTCATGAATCAATTAAATAAAACCAATGAATTGAGAGAAAAAAATAAGTCAATTAAGAAAAATGTAACAATAATGATGAATTCAGAAATTGAAAATATAGAAATTATAAGAAAAATTTTGTTTTTAGAAGATCTTATCCAGCAGAAAAAAGATGAGGAAATAGAGGATTATGAAGAATCTATAATCCATCAAAAAAAAGATAAGGAAATAGAGGATTATGAAGGGTCTATAAAAGATTTCTATTTTCAGGAAACCTTAATTCATAAAAAAACATTTTTAGATTCCAGTAACTCTCTATAGAAAAGTAATTTCTTTAAACAGCAGAGAAGATTTAAATTCAAATTCCTTTTTAAAATATATCAGGAGAAAATCTATATGTAAAAGATAATAAAAATGTAATTGTTATGAAAAATGAAGAAAATATAGAGTAAATTTTTGACAATAAGTTACAAACAATAGGTTACAAACAATAAGTTTAATACTTGATAATTCATAAAAAGAAAATTTATTTCCAGAGTTTAATTCACAAAAATTTAATAATTCTATAGAGGATTAATTTAATTTCTCAAAATATCAATATCTATAAATTTTAAAACAAATTCATAAAAAAATAATAAGATTTATTAAAAAAACATGATACTATGATTTATGAATATATTGATATCGATGCATTTAAATGAGTATAATAGAAAAGTAATTTCTGTAAACAGTAAAGAAGATTTGAATTCGAATTCTTTTTTAGAATACATTAAAGGAGAGAATATATATATGGTTAAAAAAAATGATAAAAATGTAATTGTTATAAGAAATATACAAGACATAGAACAATTCCTTACTAATGATTCAAAGGAAACAAATTCACTTAAAATAATGCAAACATATTTTATAATAAGAGATTCACAAACTATAATAAATGAATTTACAGAATATTATTTATTTCAAGAGTTTAAACCACAAGATAAATTTAATAATTATAGAGAGGATTAATTTAATAATATAGTATAATAATTTATGAATACAATCAATATCGGTACGTTATAATAAGTATAATAGAAAAGTAATTTCTTTAAACAGTAGAGAAGATTTAAATTCAAATTCCTTTTTAAAATATATCAAAGGAGAAAATCTATATGTAAAAGATAATAAAAATGTAATTGTTATGAAAAATATACAAGATATGGAAAAAATTTCTGAAAATGAATCACGAACAATAAATTTAATAATTCATAATTCACAAACTATAATAAATGAATTGATAGAAAAAAAATTATTTCAAGAATTTAACCCATAAGATAAATTTAATAATTATAGAGAGGATTAATTGCATTCATTAAAATATCAAATATCTATAAATTTTAAAATAAATTTATAAAAATATATAGTATTATAATTTATGGATATATCAATAAAAGTATATTTTAATCAATATGATAGAAAAGTAATTTCTTTAAACAGCAGAGAAGATTTAATTTCAAATTCTTTTTTAAAAGAAATTTATGGAGAAGATGTATATATTGTTGAATATATTTTTAAAAATAAAAATAAAATATTAATGGTTTTAGAGGATAAAAATAATTTAAATAAAATTTCTGATAAAGAATTAAGAAACATAAATTTAATAATACAAAACTCACAAACTAATCTAATAGATGATATAGAAAATTTTCTATTTCCCCAAGAAGATCTTTCATTTCCAAAATACTTTTTTGATAATAATGAAGAATGAAGTAATTAATGAGTTGATTGAGGATAATACCTTTGAAAATAAAATAATTAATAATAAGGTAATTAATAATAAAATAATTAGAGTTATTAATAGACTGATTATGAGGCAATAATTAAAATAATTAATCGTAATGAGATAATTGGATATGAAATTACTAAGATTCTTAAAAATGAAGCAATTAAAAAAAACTATATTATTAAAAAGGAGATAATTAATCTAATAATTAAAAAAATTAGTAATAATGAAATAATTATAAATAATATAATTAGATATGAAATAATGAATATCATTAAATCTGAAATTAAATATAAAACAATTAAAAATGAAATGAGTCAAGTTATTATTCGCGAAATGAATGATATAATTTCAAAAAATGATGTAATTAAAGATTAGAAAAAATGAGAATATAGAAATTCCTAGGAGACCCTCATCTTTTAAAAAAATCTAATTTCATAAAATTTAAAGTCTTTTTGAAAGCAATTACTAAATATTCCAAAAAACCTATAGAACCTATAAAACCTATAGAACTATATTTTAAAATAACAAGTCCTACAAAAACAGAGAAAAAACCTATAATTTCCTGCATGATTGAATTTTCTATTTAAAAATACAGAAAGAATAAAATTATAGCAAACCATACTTAATAAAAACCCTATAGTAGCAATATAATAACCAACTATAAATTATCTACTTAGAAACCCTTTTTTATAATTTTTCAGAATAATTTCTTAGGATCTTTCTTGGAAAATTTGATAATCAGATTAACAATCTAACAGATTAACAATCTAACAGATTAACAATCTAACAGATTAACAATCTAACAGATTAACAATCTGACGGTAATATAGAAAACAAAGAGATACTCCCATATTTATACTTCTGAGAGTAATATTCCAAAAAGGTATTATAGGACCATATCCCAAAACAATAAGTCCTAAGAGAGAAAAACCTATAATTTCCTGCGTGATTAAATTTTCTATTTAAAAATACAGAAAGAATAAAATTATAACAAACCATACTTAATAAAAATCCTATAGTAGCAATATAATAACCAACTATAAATTATTTACTTAGAAACCCTTTTTTATAATTCCTTAGGATAATTCCTTAGGATAATTCTTCAGGATAATTCTTCAGGATAATTCTTGGAAAATTTGATAATCAGATTAACAATCTAACAGATTAACAATCTAACAGATTAACAATCTGACGGTAATATAGAAAACAAAGAGATACTCCCATATTTATACTTCTGAGAGTAATATTCCAAAAAGGCATTAAAACCTATAGGACCATATCCCAAAACAATAAGTCCTAAGAGAGAAAAACCTATAATTTCCTGCATGATTAAATTTCCTATTTAAAAATACAGAAAGAATAAAATTATAACAAACCATATTTAATAAAAATCCTATAGTAGCAATATAATAACCAACTATAAATTATCTACTTAGAAACCCTTTTTTATAATTTTTCAGAATAATTCCTCAGGATAATTCCTCAGGATAATTCCTCAGGATAATTCCTCAGGATAATTCCTCAGGATCTTTCTTGGAAAATTTAATAATCTGACAGGTGATATAGGAAACAAGAGATACTCCCATATTTATACTTCCTAAAGTTGCGGAATATTCCAAAAAGGCATTAAAACTTATACGACCATATCCCAAAACAATAAGTCCTATTAAAAACAGAGAAAAAAACATATAATTTCCTGCGTGATTAAATTTTCTATTTAAAAATACAGAAAGAATAAAAATCATAGCAGAAATGACCATACTTAATAAAAACCCTATAGTAATTCCAGCAATATAATAACCAAAATAACCATAAATTATTCCTGAAAGGATAATTGCTACATTTAAAGCTCTTTTTCTATTAATTCTTAAATAAATTCCAATAAGTAAAAGATATAAAATTCCAAGTAAAAATGCCTGATAAATTCGATTAGATTTTATAAATTTTTCATCAACAATTTTTAAACTTGTTAAATGTCCCATAGATACCAATTCAAAAATTCTCTTTGCCTCTTCTTTGTTTTCACAGGAAACTAACTGAATACCGGAGTTGATATTTCTTTTATGATTCAAAGAAAAAGTCGAATAAACTATACCGTTAATCTCTATAGCAATCACATTTCCAGTTTTAAGTTTTCTTAACTCATTCAATTTTTCTAAGGTTGTTGGTGTAAAGTTAGCTACTAAAATCCTACCCTCATGAATATCTACACTAGAAATAATTGGATCCTCCCAGGAGGAGAATATAATAGGCGCAGAAACCTCAATTTTAGACTCAGTCTGAGACTCGGAAGATTTCCCTTTAGAATTATAGACTGGCATAGAAACACCATTTTGAGAAACAAAACGAATATTTACACCATTATTTCTTGTAATTAAGTCCTTAATTTTAGAAATATTTTCATGTTCAGGAATTTTTAAAAGCATTTTTCTTTTTTTATAGTATAGGAAATTATCGGTAATTTTATATATAGGATAATTAGCCTTTGTATTAAGAAATTTTACTAGGGCATTTAGGTCTACAACCTGTACAGTGACCTGATAGTAGGTAAATCCATTAATTTTTTTTGTATCCTCATTAATATAGCAAAAAGATCTAGAAATAAATTTATTTATAATATCGTAAATTTTACTATCATGACATAGAATAGATATTTCATGGGAACTTCTTGAAATCTCTATGATTTTATTGTTTAAACCATTAGATTTAATAGCATTTCTTATGATTTTCTCCAGAAAGGCCGTAGCCATAACATGATTAACTTCAGAATTTTCTAATTCTAAAAGATGATAGTTGCCAAAATCATGTCTTAATCTAGCGTTTACCCTAATACATAAATTCATAATTTATTTTAACAATATAATTAATAAAATATACTTAATTTCATTTCACAATTCATTGAACTTTGTAAACTATTATATTTTCTAAGCTATTTTCTGTTTCTTCTTTTAAATACTTTATTAAATACTTTATTAAATACTTACGCTTTATATACTTTTTCTGATTTTACAAAAACAATACAAATTATATTTTAAAATAGTAATCTATAAAATGTCCTATAGAATTTTACAAGTATATTTTTTCTATTTTCTAACGGGAATATTTACTTTTAAATACTCTCAAGCAGTAATTTTCTTTATTTTAGGTTTAACTATCTCTGGTCTACCTTTTTTTCTATCTATTCTATGTTTTTCCTGTGGATTTTTTCTAAGTTATTTTTTTCTTCTTAGTTTTATATTTTTTAATGGAATTGGAGTCATAAACCATATTAATTCTAAGGAAATATATTTAGATAATGTGAAATCTTTCCAAAGTCCAGTAGGAAATACTCTGAAATTATCCATAGATAATAATAAAATACTCCCCTTAAAAGTTGGACCCTTAAAGGTTGGAGATAATATAAGATTTTCTGGCATGTTATACGATAGGAATCGAGGAAAATTATTGAAAGTTTTTAGTAAAAAGAATGGAGAAATAGGTTTTGTTCAAGGCAAGAGATTATTTATTGAAAGTATATTTGATAAAAGTAAATTTGGTTTTTTTTTAAAGTCTATTGTACTAGGAGATCGATCGGAAATTAATGAGAATAAAATTGAGATTTTTAAAAATAGTGGATTTTGGCATATATTATCTATTTCTGGATTACATATGAATTTCCTAGTATTAAATTCCTATAGAGTTTTTCGAAAATTATTTGCTACAAGCTTTTTTATCAACTACAATCTATTTTCCTATAGAATTCCAGAGATTTTATCCCTTTCCCTAGGAATTTTTTATTTATTTTTAAGTTTAAATTCTATTCCAGCCCTTCGATCACTATGTATGTTAAGTTCCTCAATGTTTTTTGATAAAAAAATCAATAGGAAGAAATTTCTTTTATATTTAGCTTTTTTATTTATTGTCTTAGATGTAAATCTTGCCTTTGATATAGGATTTCAACTTTCCTTCTTTTGCACTTGGATTCTCATTAATAGATTTCCTATTTTTTCCTTAAATTTATTTATTCTTCCAATTGTTCCCCAAATAAGTATTATGAGTTTTTTAACAAACTACCTTGTTCTAAATATTTTCTCTATCATACTATTTTTAAGTTTCTTAGTTATCATTTTTCCTATAACTCTACCAATTTTAGATTTTTTTTGTAAAATTTTTTTCTTTTTCCTAGAACTTCCCCCTATAATCCTAAAGGTTATTTTTAATCCTTTTTCTCTAATAATTTATATCTTTTTTATTATTTTTACTCTGTATAATAGAAATATAATATATCTTATCACTGGTTTTCTGATCATTTTAATATTATCAAAATTAAATTAAAGCATATAGAAAATACAAATTTATTATTTTAAACTTAAAGAATTGGTAAAAAAGAATAATTAGAGTTTTGAGTATTGAAATACCAGGAAATTCCTGGAAACTGCCTAAAAAACCACCAAAAAACCTTTTCAAGAATTAGTAAAATATAATTAGAATTCTCAGTATTAAAATTAGAAATTTAAAGAAAACTTAGGGAAAACCTCCAGAAAATCTTCTAAAAACCTTTTTAAGAATTAGTAAAATATAATTAGAATTTTTAGTATTGAAATTAGAAATTTATGGAAGACTTCCAGAAAACTTCCTAAAAACCTCTAGAAAATCTTCTAAAAACCTTTTCAAGAATTAACAAAATATAATTAGAATTTTTAGTATTGAAATTAGGAATTGAAGGAAAACTTCCTGAAAACTTCCAAAAAACCTCTAGAAAATCTTCTAAAAACCTTTTTAAGAATTAACAAAATATAATTAGAATTTTCAGTATTAAAATTAGAAATTAAAGGAAAACTTAGGGAAAACCCCTAGAAAATCTTCTAAAAACCTTTTTAAGAATTAGTAAAATATAATTAGAATTTTCAATATTGAAATTAGGAATTGAAGGAAAACTTCCAGAAAACTTTCAAAAATATGAAAACTTCCAAAAAATTTACAAAAAGTCCCAGAGGAACCTTTCTAAAAAGTTGGTAAAAGATATTAATAGAAAATTAATTGGAATTGAGTAGAAAAAGAGATGTTTTTAATTATAGCGAGTTTAGCGATAGATAAGGGTTTTAAGTATAGCAGAATCAAGCAGAACAGAAAAAGTATAATTAAGTATGAAAATTATGAGATTACAAAAATATTAGATAATACGCAGATTTTCTTTAGAAATTTGAGTACTAATGGAGTTTCTAGTATTAAAATTAATGATTTCAGTTTACCGGAAATTTTCTATATAGATGGAGTGTTACAGTTTTTTGGAAATAGCACCATAACCATTAAAAACTTCAGTTCCCTAGAAATATATAGCTATCAGGGTGGTAAATTAGTAGTTTCTATTAACGGTTCAAAAAATATTTCTATTGATACGACTACAGCCTGCACCATTGATTGTGCTAATGAAATCCAACTGAGTAATGATTCCGAATCTGATTCCGAATCCATTCCAATAGTTTTTTATCAAAATTATATCACAATAAATGATAAACAAATATTTATTAATGACTCATCCGAGATTATATTTAATTTAAATCGAAAATATTTCCTTAATACAAACAAGTTATTTGTGGGAGTTTTAGAAAATAATACTCTGAATATATATGACAATTCCTCGGAGTTTTCCTTTTTAAATATAGAAAAAGAGATAATTATATCCTATGAGAATTCTAAATATTTTGCGATTTTCAATGATATATCTCGAGAAATAAAAAATGGAGACAAAATAACCTATAATTTTACAGATCAAATGGATATAAATTTTCTTCTTAAGAAATATATAATTATGGATTTTCATAAAAATAATTCAACTAATAACCAAATTTCTACAAATCAGGAAAAGATGATATTTCAGAAGGCTAATAGGACCATAACCCTTGATTATTTATCGGAAAATAGGCTTACAACACCTAAGATTTTCGATATAAGCAGCACTTTTAATAAGATTGAAAAATATAGCAATGATCTTTTGGTTGATACCGTAACATTTGTGGATATTCTTGACAAAACAATTTCAAATATAAACCTTTACCAGGTGGATAATAATATTTACGTAAATAATATAATTATACCACAATATTCAAAAATTTACCATCTTTTAGATAATAAAATGCAAAATATTGTTCAAGTTTCTCAACCTATATCGAATATATTTCTTGTTATAAATGGAGATTTCCAAAAATTACTTATGAATAGTAATAATTATGTTATAAAATCAAATATTTCAGTTCCTATAAATCAAATTGGACTAGATATTTACCTTGATAACACCTTTAATCTTAAGGAATCCTGGACAGCCGAAGGGGAAATTCGATACTATGAAACCGATACTATAATTACCGATGTCAACAACCTTTCTATTCTTGTAAAAGCTGGATGGAATATAGTTTATATTTTCGATAATACAATCGGGGTTAAAAATAAGGAAAATCCTAATGGATTGTTCTTCAAAGCTCCAATTTCCGGAGTGGATTACTACTCAATTTCCTCCGATGGTGTAACAAAAAATAACACTTTCATAGCTCTAGATAATAGTAATTTAAGGTATTTTCTTGGAT
>Ga0302296_1000183_pt1 | contig 55252 bp, 50 predicted proteins | sample III_Fen_N3_1_FD_194546 | JGI IMG/M metagenome (GOLD analysis project Ga0302296, IMG submission 194546) | Peat permafrost microbial communities from Stordalen Mire near Abisko, Sweden - III_Fen_N3_1 | ecosystem: Environmental > Terrestrial > Soil > Wetlands > Permafrost | place: Sweden: Abisko... | reverse complement strand
TTAGTGATAAACTCGTTGAGTTCGGGAATAATTAAATTGAAGCTTGCCGTGAAAAAAAACATTGACAAGCACAATCGCCAGAAATTTACGCTATAGGAAAACAAAGTGCGTCAAAAGTACACATTTCAGTCTTTCCGTTCGTAGAACTTTACTTTATAGGACGAAATAAACAAGCGGTACTTTTTCGGGTTCCAGATATACGAGTTAAAGATGTCTTTAACCGTTCTTGCCTCAGGTGTAAGAAAACGATACGTTGCAATCAGTTCCCCGTTTATGGTATCGGTAACCGTTGTCAATGATGGCGCGCGATAACCATACGCTTGATCTTTATACAAACTGGTTGCCACTAAGAATGGTCCATCGGCAAAAACCGAATCGCTCGTTTTGTATTTCACTTCGAATTCCACCCAAGCATGATCTTTTGTAGTGATTTCCTCGAACGGAATGCGCAAATCAGGTTGTGTGAATTCTTCAGTTGTCCATTGAGGTTTACCTTTTACCAAACTCAGGGTTTTGGTAAGTTTATAACGATCTCGGTCTTCCCAAGGCTGATTTTGGTCAAACGAACGAAATACCAGTTTTAGGTATTCTGCGTTCTTTGGAGGTTTGGATTTCAGGAAAATAGCCCAATAGTATTCTTTGGTGGTTCGGTAAGGATCGTAGATTCCCGCCATGAATTGCCACCATTGAAATAGGTTCATACTGATACAAAGTACCACAAAAGAGGCAACACCGGCTTTCATCCAAGATTTCGATAAACGCGTCAAAACGGTTGCAATGCCAACTGCCAGAATCGGATAAGCCGTAATTACCGGTCGGCACGAATAAGCTCCTCCATACCACCATTCTGTCCAACTACAAATAATGTAGAAGCTAATCAGAAAATAGATTCCGAAACTCCAGCCCAAGGTCTTGTTTTTGCGGAAAAGCATTACCAATCCGATAAGTCCCAAAATCATCACCGGAGTGTAGATCAACCAACCTTTACGGTAACTGAAAACCACATCCAAGATATGCGGACTGAAAATATCCAATCCTACTCCCGGATTTTTGTACGAATCATAGATAAAATGGCCGGTTTTGATATACCAATAACTGTATTGGGGCGAAGCGATGATCAAACAAATCAGGAATGCATAAATCAAGTGACGTCGTTTGGACCAAAGCAGGCGTATTTTCTCTTTTAGGGTTGCTATAGAAGAAACCGACCAGAACAAGGGAATCAAAACAGCCAAGACTTCACTCGGCTTCACCAAAGCCATCAATGTAATAGCAGCGCCTATTTGCCACAGATGTTTGAAGCGGTATTCTTCGTGCCAGCGAATGGTTGACCAAATGAGCCAGCACATCAGCATGAATAAAATGTTGACCGTTTCGAGGTTTTTATAGCTGAGGTGATGACTATAATTTGTTGCTAGCACCAAGATCAGAATGGTCATTGCTGCGACTCCCTGACTGAAATAGTGTATGAGAATTTTGCGCAATAGAAGTAATCCGATGAACGTGTAAATGAGTCCACCAACTACGAGTGCATATTGATACGGCGGACTGAATCCATCCATTGGAAGTCCTGTTATTGCTGCTATTCCGTGTCCAATAAAAAAGAAGAGCGCGTAAAAAAACGACATTCCGAACAAGAAGAAATACATCGGTTCGCCTTCGTCGTTATTGGTAACCTGATACAGGGTTCCCGAAAGTTGTTTTTCGTTGTTGATTTTCTCGATCCAACCGCGATCGTTCATCATCGGGTCATCGTAAATAAACGTTGCCGGAAGCGGAAGGTAATACCCCAATACATCCCACGACGTTTCATTCATATTGATACTATTCAAGCGAATGGAAGCCATAAAGGTCATGGCAATAATCACTGCATAGGCTGAGAGTGATAATCCGAACTTTCGATTTTTCAACGGCTTTTTTTTACAAATAAACGTTTAATCTAATGAAACCGATGCATGTTGGAAACAGTTTTTCAGTTCGAGTGTTATAGTGGTAGGGTTTTTAGGGTTTAGATGAATCGTGCATCGAAACGTAAAAAACTCACCAACTCACGAACTGTAAAACTTAGCAGAATTGCGTAACTTCAACCCATGACAAAAGAAGCAACATTAGGCGCAGGATGTTTCTGGTGCATCGAAGCGTGTTATAAAGAATTAAACGGAGTAATTCGTGTAGAATCGGGGTATTCCGGTGGTGAAACAGATAATCCGACTTACAAAGAAGTGTGTTCGGGCACTACGGGCCATGCAGAAGTGGCGCGTGTTGTTTATGATGATGCACTCATTTCATTTGATGAATTATTAGAAGTGTTTTGGTTTGTACATGATCCTACACAACTCAATCGTCAAGGACATGACATCGGAACGCAATACCGTTCGGTCGTTTTTTACCATGATGAGGAACAACGAGCAATAACGGAAGGATACAAACAACGGTTAACTGAAGAAGGCGTTTGGAGTAATCCGATTGTAACGGAAATTTCGCCATTGACAAATTATTACCCGGCTGAGGATTATCACCGCGATTACTACGAATTGAATCCGGGGAATACGTATTGTCAAGCGGTTGTACGTCCGAAGGTGGAGAAGTTTAAGCAGGTTTTCGGAGCGCGATTGAAATAGGCGAAAAACCGTTCGTAATATTGCAAATTGGCATGTCAACTAAATGCACGTCATTTTGCAATATTACGAACGCTTTAAATCGTTGGTAAATTCTTTTTTTTCAGAAAGTTAGGCAACAAAAAAAACCTTGATGATTCATCAAGGTTTTTCAATTTATTTTAAGAATAATTCTTACAATTCTTCTTCAACTTCTTCAGCAGTTTTAGTTGCTTTTGTGGAAACTTTTTCAGCTTTCTTTGCTTCACGTTTTTCAGCACGTTGTTTTTCAAACTCTTCGCATTTTGTATACTGCTCTGCAGTTAAAACACCTTTATACATTTGCATGCGAGCTGCGTCATTCGAAAGTAAAATCTCTTGTTTTTGCTCTTTCGTCATATTGGTAGCTGTGCGAATTGCTTCGTTCTTTTGAGCGATTCCCATGTTGATGTCCGCTATTTTAGAAGCCTGATCGCCATCTAATGCCAACTCTTTCACCATTTTCGTGGTCAAATGATAGGCTTTTTCTTCAGGAGTTGCTTTTGTTTTTTGTCCTCCTTGTCCAAAAGCAATGCTTCCCATTACTAAAGCGATTGCCATTACTGCTATTTTCATCATGGTGTTCTTTTTAATTGTTTCACTGTTTTTGACAACAAGTATGCCAAAAGGTTTAATGTTAAGACAGCTAATTTAGCGAATAGTTGCGTCATTTCTTTATGTATTTTTACCTCTAATGGTAAAAAGTAGCATTTTCGCTCTCTTCTGTGCGTTTATTTTGATCATTTCCGGATGTACGATTTATACGTCTAGACTAGCTACAGGCAGGAAAGGAGTGAACTTTGACAGGCAAGGAATGACCGATTTCCCGATGGAAGTGCTCGCAGATACCTCACTCACTTCATTGTCCTTGTTTGGTAACAAATTAACCGAACTTCCCGATGAAATTTCACACTTAAAGCACCTCGAAGTACTGTATTTGGGCAAAAATCAGTTTGATGAATTTCCCGAACAAATCTGCTCGTTGAAATCGCTTCGTATTTTAAGTTTAGCCTACAATAACCTGGATAGTTTACCCGATTGTTTGTGTGAACTAGAACACCTAGAATGGCTTTACCTCAATAACAATCAATTAATTCACTTGCCCGATTCGATTGGGAAATTAAAAAAACTGGAGCAACTCAATCTGAAACGCAATTTGCTCACCGCTTTACCGAAACAATTATTCGAAGCGAAGAGCTTGCAAGTACTTGATGTAGGATACAATGAATTAAAGGAGTTAGATACTTCGTTGAATCAGCTACATGCTTTACGCGAATTGCGGATTTACCGTTCCGGTTTTCTGATTCAGGTTCCCGAATCCATTTGTCAACTGCGCTTTTTAGAACGGTTGGTGATTGATCCTTCCGTGGTATTGCCAACGTGTATTTATGCTCGTAAAACCAATCGTTTGGTGATTCAGTCAACCGATTTGTGACGACTCCAGTAAAAGAATAATATGAAGTCATACGCGGCATGAGCTGTAATGCAAAACCAAATTCCTTGTTCGTAAACGGCAAAACTCAATGCGATAATAAAAGCAAGAACGAGCAATCCGTATTTAGTAACCGACCAATCTTTCGGATGAATGTAACCGTGAATAGCCACGAACAAAATAGCATTTAGAACCGGTGGAATCCATTCCTGTAAAGCAATTCGGAACAAAAATTCTTCACCTATTCCGGCGCAAAGCGATAAAAAGAGGCAATCTACGATAGAAAGCCGAAACGATTTAATGAGTAAAATTTGATGTCGGAAACTGATCTTGGCACTTTCGGTACTCGTGGCAATTAACATGATCATTCCAACAAGCAAACCAAATTCAATTCCGATGAGTGTCCATGCCGAATTCAGTTCATCGAAGCGGAAGAATTCGAGCCACGGAGGCATGCCTTGCAGTAACCAAGCCAAGGGAACCATCAACAAGGTGAGAAGTCCCATGACATAAACGCGTATCTTGCTCAAATTCTGTTTAATTTTGACAAAAATAACAAAGCGTGAAGGAATTTATCATTGATTGGATCCGGAATTTCTACATTCATCGAAATGGCTTGGGAGATTGGTACTTAGACAAGACCACTTTCAACCAACAAGCGCCGTTTTGGGCCTTGGGATTGTTTCTTGCCACCATCCTCCTTTCGTTAATTATGCGGTGGTTTGCGCGCCAGATTTTACTGCGAGGTCTGGGCTTGATTGCCGATCGTTCAACCACAACATGGGATGATCATTTAATTAACAACCGTGTTTTCCATGCCTTAGCTCTTCTGCTACCTGTCATGTTCATGGAATACTTTTTTTCCATCGTTTTTTATCGGTATCCAACTTGGAACGCTTTTGCGAATAAGGCGTTGGATGTGATGATTATTCTGGTAATCCTTGTTTCCGTTAATCGCACACTGAATGCATTACGTGATATTTTACAGGAAAAAGAAGTTTATAAAGATAAACCCATTCAGTCGTATTTTCAGATCACCAAAATCATCATTACCGGAATTTTCGTCATTCTCATTCTAGCGCGACTTACCAATCAATCACCGCTGTTTTTCTTGACTTCATTGGGTGCAATGACCGCCATTTTGGTACTTGTATTTAAAGACACAATTTTGGGGTTTGTGGGCAGTATTCAATTGGCTGCAAATGACATGATCCGTATTGGTGATTGGGTGACGATGGATAAATATGGCGCCGACGGAACGGTTCAAGAAATAAACTTGGCAACAGTGAAGGTGCAGAATTTCGATAAAACCATCACCACCATCCCGACGTATGCGTTCATTAGTGATTCGTTCATCAACTGGCGTGGAATGCAGGAATCGGCCGGTAGACGAATCAAACGATCCATGTTTATTCAAATCGACACCATTCATTTTGCGTCGGATGAATTATTGAAGAAACTGAGTTCGATTAAAGTATTGGAAGAATACATTAAAACTACCCAAGAACGAATTGAAGCTTACAACAAAGAACACGGTTTCGATGAGGATGAATCCATCAATGCAAGACGACAAACCAATATCGGATTGTTTCGAATGTACGTGGAAAAATACTTGGCCAATCACCCGGAAGTCAATCAGGAAATGCCGCTGATTTCACGTCAATTGGCTCCGACACCAAACGGTGTACCGCTAGAAGTGTATTGTTTTACCAAAGACAAAGAATGGAACGGCTACGAGCGGGTAATGGGTGATATTTTTGACCACTTGTTTGCCACAGTCGAGTCTTTTGAGTTGGAATTATTCGAAAATCCAAGTGGTAGAGATGTTCGTCAGCTAGTAGGAAAATTGACAAATTGAGTTTTTTCAGTCTGTGGATTCGCGATTCATCGCGATTTACTTTGATCTTTTAGTTGCTTCATGTCATCTTCCGGATAATAACTTCGTGGTTGGGAAACTGGTTAAGCAATGTCTCCGTATCAAACAACTCGAAATCACGGAAATCAAAGCCCGGAGCAACCGCACACGAAACCAAGCCGTAACCGTGGTCGTCCAAAACTGAAGAACCGAATATGGTTCCGCCTTTTACCAAATAAAACGGTAATTGACCTTTTGCGACATCGTTGCCTAGAATAAATTCATGGTGACCGTTTTCATCCAGCGTATGCACCACAATTGGATTTCCTGCGTGGAAGTACCAGCATTCATCGGCAGTAATGCGGTGAAAACGAGAAATATTGGTATCGGTGAGCAAGAAGTAAATCGATGTCATCAACGATCTATCTTGGTTTTCCAACTGCATTTCCGATCGATATGTTTCGCGGTAAAAACCTCCTTCGGGATGAGGTAATAAATCAAGTTGTTCAACCAATAATTGTGCTTCGGGGTGTATCATTGTTCTACCGGTCCGGGTTTGAATTGTTCGCCTTTTGTTTTGCGTGTTGGGAGGTAATAACGGGCTTCTAATGTGAAATACGAACCGTTTACGCGTCCAACAGAAATAAGATCATTGCTTGAGCCACTTTTTTTCACGAATCCCACTCCCAGAAAAATGGGGCGAAACGGAATTTTGGCAGATCCGCCGAAATAAAATGTTCCCGCTTTTTTGGTGCGAAATTCGAAACCGATGCTTGCTCCTGAAGCAAAATGAGTGCGTTCTACACGTCGACCTTCCATTTGAAGTAAGTATTTACCTCCGGGAAGTATAGAGTCGCGCACATCGCTCGGATAATGCACAATTGAAAAACCCAACGCTGCATTCATGTACCAGCGATTTGCCAGTTGCACATAAAACAAGGCGTTGATGGGAATGTCGTAATTCACAAAACTTAAGCGTTTTGTACCATAAACACTCGAATCGGGGTAAGACATACTCACATCGAAATTACGACGTAATTGATACAAACCTGTTTCGATACTGATGAGTTTTGTAACACCAATTCTCACCGACGCACCAAATGTAAACCCCGTTTTTTGGGTGAATTTTGTGGTACTCAACAGCGCTGTGTCTTGGAAAGAGGTGCTCTTTGAACCGATAAAGTCACTTCCAAATACAGGAGCGGCCGTTAATCCGAAATAGGATGGGAAACGGTCTTTTTTCGTTTTCGTTTGTTGTGAAAAGGTGGTTTGTGAAACCAGAATCACCAAGAGTGAAAGCATCAGCCAACGTTGCATCATACTGCTCATCGTTTTTTGGAAAAGGTATTTGCAAGTATAGAACGGAGTTTGTTGCATATTCGTTGAATCAACGGGTATTTTATCGGATTATTGTTTCCAAGTTGTGACGTACTCAATAGGTTTACGTTGACCTTTAGGCCATTCCACCGCAGGATAACCGATGTAAAAAAGTCCCACGCATTTATCGTTTTCACTTAAATCGAGTAACTGTTTCATTGCTGATGTGTGAATTACTGCCGGTGTTGCCCAAAATGCGCCCAAACCATAAGCTGTGCAAGTGAGGTGCATGTTTTGAACGGCACAAGCTACCGCCAACAATTCGTCTTGTTCTGAAATACGCAAGGTTTCATCGCGTTTCATGGAAACAGCAATCACTGCCGAAGCCAATTTAGGTCTGTTCATCAGTTTTCCCAATTTGGCATCATCTTGTTTTTCTGTTGGAACGGTTTCCAGGTAAATGCGTCCCAGTTGTTGGCTTAAATCGAGTAAGGCATCATCGGTGAAAACAGTAAATCGCCACGGTTGTGTCATGCCATGAGTAGGCGCCCAAACGGCATTGTTCAACAACAATTCCAATTGTTCACGATGTACTTTACGTGTACTGAATTGCTCCGGAAAGATGGTTCGTCTGTTGCGAATGATCGCTGTTATTTCACTTAAATTGTACTGCATTTTACGCTATTTCAGCACAAAAATACCTCAATTTTCGGAAGATTGTTATCGCCCGTCTCCGGTTCCTTCTTCAATCGCTTTTTTAATGTAGAAAAACAACTTGTCGATGGTCTCGTATTGACCGTTGGGAGTGGGACCCATGGCTGGCGCAGCAACTACATAACCGATCGGATCGATGACCACATAATAGGGAATGTTAATCACTTGATATTTCGTGAAAATGGTGTTTTCAGCTGGAACAACCACACTTTCCCACGGTAGACTTTTACGGAAATTCTCAACCGTTTGCTGATCGGTTTTAGCATCTTCTTTGATCACCATCAAAAACTGAATTTCCTTTTGATAGCGTTGATAGATCGGCACCAACAATTCCATTTGTTTCTGACATTCTACATTGGAAGGTGAAACAAAGAATACGTAGAGGTGTTTACCCGCATACTTTTTCAAGTCGTAGACATTTCCTGATCCGGTTACTGTGAAATCCGGTGCTTTTGATCCGGGAGTCAGCTCCATGAGTCGGGTAATGATATTGGCTGCAATTACACGGTTTTCCTTAAATAATCCGTGATTGGAAACGCTGTCGAGTACCGTGATAATATTGGTTTGCGGAAAATCTTTTTCGTAAAAAGCCTCGGATAACACTTTAATCATCACCAATTCACGCAAACGAATGTTGTTTTTGAGGGTGTATTCTGCCCCCAATGACTGCATGATCAAGGAAGGACTCGATTTCAGCAATGACAAGTAAAACTTATTGTTGATGGCCGGATCAATGTTCGAGAGTAACTTTTCATAGTACAATTTCACATAATCCATGTAGGTGTCGTTCTGGTAATACACGGGAGTGTTACGCAGGTAGAAATCGTATTTTTCGTATTTGTTGCGATTTCCCAAAAAGGTCATGTTATCGATTCGTCCCATGGTAAAACGAATGTGGGTGCGAAAGAATAGGTCAGTGGTATCACCTTTATAGTAAGCTTCAACGTCGGTTTTAAATTTGTCGATGCGTTGACAGAAATAAACTGATTCAGCATTGTTCTTGGTATAATAGGTTGCCAATACTTCATCGGTCCAACGATCAAACGTAAGAATCTTGTAATTGATATCGGTAGAATCAAGGCTGTACAGCGTTACTTCGATTTTATTTCCCAGCGGTCTGAACGGATCGTACGGATTGCGATCGGGCATGTACACGTCATAGCTTGCCCCCGGTTGTGCGTAGATAAAACCACTATTGTTATTGGATGAAAGAACAAGCTTGCGGGTTTCATTCAAGTAGAAACTACACGTAAACGTACTGTCTTCCTGCACGGTAGTAGATGCGATGCGTTCTTGCTTCATGGAAAGGTAATCCACTACCTGGAAAATATCGATCTGCTGGCCCACATACGTCGGAGCAAAACCGGTTATTTTCGTTATTTCATCTGCCAGTGTCGAAAGCGAAAAACCGAGACATCCGACCAAAATCACTAATTGCTTCATACCTTAATTAACGAGTTGCGCTGCATTTGTTACAAATGCATCAATTTTCCCGCCATTTTTGTAAATCTCCCTTACGATAGTCGAATTAATTGCCAATAACGAAGGATTCGGTAAGATAAATACGGTTTCAATGTCGCTCATAGTACGATTCATCAACGCAATCGGTTGTTCGTAATTGAAATCTTTTCCATCGCGTAAACCACGTAGTAAGTGCGTGCAATGCTGTTCTTTACAAAAGTCGATGGTAAGGCCTTCAAACGTTTCAACAAGCACGCGCGGTTCGTCAGAAAACAACGAACGAATATGTGCTAATCTGGTTTCAAGTGAAAAAAGAGATTGTTTGGAACTATTGCGTCCAACTGCGATCACGATGGTGTCAAAGAGTGTTAATCCTCTTCTCACAACATCTTCATGACCTTTGGTAAACGGGTCGAACGAACCCGGAAAACACGCTTTTTTCATACGTCAGATTTTAAAGAGACTCTAACTTAAAGAAACTAAAATACACATTTCCGAATTGTCGAACATCCAAAAAATGGGGTAAAGCCGAAAGATCCGTTTGTCTTCCGTGTTCAATAATCATCCAGCCGTTCGGGTTCAAAATATTTCGATCAAATACCGCTTGCACCAACTGTCCGTGAAATTTCACGTCATAAGGTGGATCAGAGAAAATAAGATCGTAAGTACAAGGTGTTTTCTCAACAAATTGTAAGACATCGTTTTTGGCAATCTGCCATTCGTCTACAATATCCAATTCTTGTTTGAGCTTGTACATGTAGCGTATACAAACGGGGTGTTTGTCAACCGAAGTCACACAACCTGCTTCGCGCGATAAGAACTCGATGGAAATATTTCCGGTTCCTCCACAGAGATCCAAAATATCCAGGTCCACCAAATCTATGCGGTGTTCCAAGACATTAAACAAGCCTTCTTTGGCATAATCGGTTGTGGGTCTGGAAGGAAAACTCTTTGGCGGAGAAAATCGACGCGCTTTATACAATCCTCGAATTATACGCACAGCGATTGGAATTTTAGGTGTTCATTCATAGACGTTGTAATGGTAATCGCTTCAAATTGCGCGATCGTTTTGGCAAGTTTCGAAACATCTTCAGCTAAAGTGCGAAGAGCCTCGGTGCTTGTTTGCAAAAACAATTCTCCTTTCGATGAAATGTTTAATTGCTGGTATGTATAAAGTAAGTGATACAACACGTCTTCAGACGATTGGTAAACCTGATAACTGGCGTGAGCAATTTGTCCGTCTTTGCGAACAACAAGGCAAAAATGATCTTCCTGCAAAATCAATTGCGATCGTTGTGGAATGGTAGATCCCGTATTCAAAAAGCGCAAAGTATGCGATAGTTCGTGTTGAATCACAATACGGGGCAATTTCATGATCAGTGCCGACTTAATCCACATCGGCATGCGGTACACATTCACCATATTCCATTCCGGCAAACGATTGTAATCGATTTCGTCTTTGGAAACGGCTTGGTGAGAAGTAAGATTGATGATGTTTTCAGGAGTTGATTCGCCAAACAGCGACATCGGTACCAAGGTAGACTGCGCTTGTGAATACGAACAGGAAAAACTTTCAAAACGATCCGTGTTTCCGCAATCGGCAATAAGTTCTTGCAGGGTTTGCTTATAACCGCTGTCCGATTTATTGGTACATGTACGTGTTGCAATCAAGCTCGACGATTGATCGTTGACCTCAAAAGCCGACATTCGATGCGGATTGATCTCTATTGCAAGTTGGTTTTTATCCATGTAAATTGCTTGATAGGCCAAAGGTATGAAAAGGGTTGTGATTCTAGTGTAAGATTATCGGTTTCCCAATGTTTGTGGGGTGATAAGTGTTTCGAACCGTTAGTAACGGATGATTTTTCAGTCGGAAAAACTGGTTCTAACTGATAAATGCTGTTGATAAAGTAGAAAAGACCAACTTATAAAAACGCTTTCTTGTGTATTCAAAACTTTGCCAAAAAACAAAAGCACCGGTAAACGAATCCCGATGCTTTCAATATTACTTCGATTAAACTGTTCTTAGTACTTCGCCCGATTTCGATCATTCGGCATCAATTCTTGTTGTTTTGCTCCAGTTACGGTAGATCCAACACCATCTCTAGTATTGATAACGGATAAGTCACTAATTGCATCCGGATTGAATATCGTTGGTGTTCCGCTGTTTTCGTAGGAAATGACAATTTCAATCTTAGTGCCCGGTTCTAGTCCTAGTCTGGTAAAATCGATTTCAGTTTCAGAAAGATTAAATTTTAACGGAACAATCTTCCCATTCACTACAATTTTAATAATAGCAAATCCGAAATCATCCTCATTGACCGGATTACTGATTCGTAGGTTTTGGCCTTGATAAACTCCTGAAATAACAATATTTCCGAACGCTTTGGAGGTGAAAAACAACAGTAATACAAAAGAGAGGGATACAAGAAGTGTTTGTCTGTTTATTTTTAATGTTTTCATAACAATTTGGTCAACTTATTTTTATCAGTACGAAGACCAATCTAAAATGTTGCTTCAAGAACTAAAATTGATGCTTTTATTGCTTGAAACGTACTTTCTGTTGAGTAAACGAATCGTCTTTGAAAGGATTGTAGCATTCATCGCTTCATGTTGTATCTTTGAACCATGACTCTGGAAGAAGTAAAACAACAATGTTTGACCGATTGTTTGGCATTCTTTCCGCATACCCCCAATTCCGAGCAAAATGAGTTGATTCATGAGTTGATCGGATTCACGTTTTCGGATGAAAACCCGGGCTGTTTTATTCTGAAAGGTTATGCTGGAACAGGTAAAACATCCATTCTGGGGGCGTATATCAAAGCACTCAAAAAAAACAAACGACGTTCGGTCTTAATGGCGCCAACCGGTCGTGCGGCAAAAGTCTTGGCTCTTAGGTCAGGCGAATTGGCTACCACCATCCACAAACGCATTTACTTTACCAATTCCGGAGTCGACGGTTCTACACGGGTTGATTTAGCTCCGAATAAAGCAAAAAACGTCGTTTTTATTGTCGATGAAGCTTCAATGATAGGTGATTTCTCTTTACAAGCCGACGGTTCGGTTTCGCGGAATTTATTGGAGGATGTCATTCAATATGTTTTCTCCGGTGAAAATTGTAAGCTCATCTTTTTAGGCGATGAAGGTCAGCTTCCACCAGTTGGAACTACCGAAAGTCCGGCGTTGAGCAGCGAGTATTTGTCAAACTATTTTTCTGCGGTACATTTTTCCGTTTTTGGTTTAACGCAAGTGGTGCGTCAAGAGCAGGAATCGGGAATTCTCGAAAATGCCACGCGTATTCGCACAGCGCAACGTGAACAAACGCTTCCTCAGATCGATTTGAAACATTACAAAGATGTGAAAGCTGTTCCGGGCGACGAGTTGGTGCAGCTGATTGAAGAAGCCTATGACCGTTACGGTTCGGAAGAAGTGATGATTGTAACGCGGTCGAACAAACGTGCCAATCTCTACAATCAGCATGTGCGGAATCGGATTCTGTATATGGAAGAAGAATTGTCTGGCGGCGATTTAATGATGGCAGTCAAGAACAATTATTTCTGGCTCGATCCAATCAGTCCTGCAGGATTTATAGCGAATGGAGAGTTATTGCGGGTGCATCGGGTGAAACGAGTAGAAACACTTTACAACGTGCGATTTGCACACCTGGAAGTATCCTTGATCGATTATCCCGAAATGGACCGGTTTGAAACAATTGTGTTTATGGATACACTTTCGGTAGAAACCCCCAATCTTAGTCGGGCATTTCTGAAAGAATTGTTTTTTGAAATCGAAAAAGATTTTCAGAACGAGCGCAACAAACAAAAGCGGTACCAGCAAATCATGAAATCGCCCTATTTCAATGCCTTACAACTTAAATTCGCTTATGCTGTAACGTGTCATAAATCGCAAGGAGGGCAGTGGAGCGCTGTTTTTGTAGATCACGGTTACATCGAAGAACCGCAGTTAGACGAATCATTCTTACGCTGGCTTTACACAGCTGTTACACGCGCAACCGAACAATTGTATTTTGTGAGTTTACATGAATTACTTTTGGAAGAACTATAAAGGAGAATGAAAAACTAACCACTTAAGTCACATTTTCAGGAAGAACTAAATACTATTAAACCACAAAGCCACAAAGAAAAAGGACTAGTTTGGTGTGTTAAAAGACCACAAAGAGTTTTAGTTAGAGTTCCTTTGTGACCTTAACACGTCTTGTTCGTCAAAAAAACTTTGTTCCTTTGTGGTGAAAAAGGGATAACTTGTTTACTGTTCCAATAACTCCTGCCATTTCCAAGACGTAGCTCCACAACTCACGCGTAATCCGTCCAACGACTTATTCAACCGGTCAATGGCTATTTTAGCTTCTTCCCTTGAAAGATAAGTGCCTGCCAATACATTCAATTCACTTTTCATTTTTTGGATGATCGTAGCTGTTCGCAACGCACTCAAATAATCGTTTCCGGTAAGTTTGTAACGACTAATTGCATCGGAAACGGAAGTGTTTGTGGCTTTTAAGTTGGTCTTTACCGGATCGGTAAACGTGTTGATTTCAAGAAAAATACCGCGATTCAAGGTTACGCTAACTTGTGAACAGCGCAATCTAGCCCATTCAGGGTTCATTCGGTTGATTTGCTGTTCTTCTGAAGTCGCCCCAGGATAAGCGCTCATTTCTCCGCGATCTGCCGCTCGAACGGTTTGCAAACCATTCCATGAACCGACTCCCTGACCGCGTGATACGGCAGTAATCGGCGTTTTTTTGTCGAGCAAACCTTCAAACAATTGTCGTACCGCCACACTGTCGTTTTGCGAAAACAAGGGTTGATTCAGTGTCCAGCTATTCGGTGCAAAAGCGTCGGATAATTCCAATTGCAAACGTGCATCAAATCCGGGTTCAGCATCGATGAGGTTTACGTGCAACATTACTTCATCGGCTTCGTCGGAAAGTGAACCGTAAGGAATGGCCAACAAACGCACTTCGAAAGGTGTTTTTAAGGTGTCGGCACGAAAAGTGAATTCTTGCGTAAGGATGTCGAATGTGGTGGAATCTTGAAACGTATATAAACCGTCTTTTTCGGTGTAGGTTGCCCAATGAAAGCCCATCATTTCTTTGTATTGATCCAATCGACGCTGATAAATGGCCATTAAATCCACGGCTTCTTGTTTTTCACGCTCCAAGTCCTTTATTTTCTTGGCGTAAAATTCAAACTCATTGTATAAATCCACAATTTCCGATTGACCTTTGCCACGTTTCGGTTTTCCTGAATCGGTCTTTGGTTGGTGCTTTTGATCTGTTACTGTTCCGTTTTTGATGGCTTTTTTTCGCGCTTTTTTGACAGATCTCGGAGCTTTTGAGCTGGTTGTAATCGGTGAACGGGTCATGTCGGAATATTCCTTTTCGTTCTTTTCGATTTTCAACTCGGTATCGTCTTTCTTCTTTTTAGCGGTCTCAATTTGATAATCAAATCCTTTTTTACCGTAAATCTTTTCTTTCAGATCACCGATTTTATTGAATTCCAAATCATTGATTACCGTTTGAAATGTTTTGCCTTTGGTGAAAGCAGAATCAGGAGTAAGGAAACGGGTTTCATCCGAACCGAATAAATGGTAAGAAAGCCCATTTCGTTCTACTACCACCGTTGTTTGTTTTTCACTGTTGTAACCCCAAACATCAAAATGCAACTGCGTGAGTTTTCCTTCGCCGGCTGTAGTGAAATCAGTTGTGGAAAAACGCAAGGTTTCCAAGGCAGTTTTTTTACGCTTTTCGGGAACAATCAACTTTACCTGATATGGGAACAAGCCCACCGCTTTTGGAAGACCTTTATTCCAGCGCCCGTTTTCGTCTTTTTCGCGTTCGTTGAGTAAACCTGAAGTTTCTGATCCGTCACCGGCAGCCACCAATACATTGTGAAACTGATCTGCAACACCACCTAAGGCTTTGAAGATTTCAAAACTACGTTCCTCAACGTACGCATTTACTGCATCGTTCAACGCATTGATGGTCATTAACTGATCATCTGTTGACAAGAAATTAAACGTTGCCAACATGGCAGCTTTATCTTCAAAGCTCAAACTTGGGTTCAGTACATTGAGCAGTTTTTTGTTGATCTTTTCTTCGCCCGGATTACTTCCTTTGAATGCTGCAGGTGGTAATTTCGGTGTTAAAATGGTTTCGAAACGGGAATATTGCAGCGCAAAACGCTCTAACTCCTTGTCGGATTGACGTGAGGCTAGCAACACTTTATTCAATTCCCACAAAGCCATTTTATTGGCCGCTTCAGCAATGATTCCTTTCGGTGATTTCCCAATTTCCGAAGTTCGAATAAACAACTGCTCCGGATTGTTAATGATGATCGTTTCAATGGAATCGAAGTTGACCTCCTTGTTCATAAAACGCACCATTGGCCCTTTGTATTCGAAATAACGACCGATATTTTGATCCAAAATCGGACTTTTCTTTACGATATGATACAAATAAGCGCGTTCTTCGGCACTCAACTCAATGGATCCTTGAGCCGAAAGTCGAGCGGAAAAGCAACAAATAAAAAGAATCAGGTAACAGTATTTCATGCAGTTGTTTTATGCCATCCAAATATCAGTAAAAATGCAGAATAGATGTTTGGTTACAGAAAGGTTTTGTTAACAATCAACGTGAATTAAGCTTAGGCCAATCAAACTTAAGCTATAATGATCAACGCAAAGAAGCGAAGTACGCAAAGTTGACACTCAACGCGTTTTTATTCATAATACAAAGATGTTCTTTCTATAGAAATGACCAACACTTACACGCATTTCTTTGCGAACTCTGCGCCTTAGCGTTGAATAAATCTCATTTTAAAGAAAAAGCGCGATCCACATGATGCAGACCGCGCTTGTAATCTTTTAGTCAGAGCTAAATTATCTTACAACTACGCGTTCGATAGTTGTTTGCTCATTCGAAGTAATGTGCAAGAAGTAAACTCCTGCATTCACTGTGTTAATATCCATAGAAGCGAAACCTGCTTCAACAGCTTTGCTAGCCACAGTTTTACCTTGTGCATCAACCAATGTCAATTGAGCATCAGCGGTTAAACCGTTTACTGAAATTGTTTCAGTAGCAGGGTTAGGGTAAACCGTTACACTTGTTAATTCGTTCGTGTTTACAGCTAAGAAACCATCAGGAGTAGCACTGCTCAATACAGCAACAGTTTCAGTTGGAGCACCACCACCTACAACAATTGAAAGAGTGGAGTGAACAAACAATGGCATATCTTGGTTTGAACCTAATTTGTAGTATTCGTATTGTGTACGAATAATTTGTACGATACCTAAAATTCCTGTATTTGCAGAAGCAGTATCGATCAATTTATATCTCAATACACCTGTATGCGTTGTAGAACCGTTCAAGATCAATGTTCCGTCACCATCAACTTTACACACACTGTTACCAGTTGTTGGGAAGTTACCTGAACTAGAATAAGCTGTACCTGCATAAACATCTGTTAAATTATCATTTAATACCATTGGGTAGTTCATCAATAATCCGTTGTCTGTATCAAGAACCACATTCACAATACCGAAAGCACCACCAGCATCGTAAGAGAAACCTTCAGAACTACGATCAGATGAAGTAGAACTAATAAAAGTTGTAACAAAACCTTCAATAGCGATCGCTTTTTGAGCACTTGGGAAATCGGAACCTTGAGGATCAGATGCTGCAGTAGTTACACTAAATGTACGTGGGCTGTTATCCAAACCGAAGTAGCTGCTGTAGTCCCAAGTTTGTCCGGCACCAGTAAAGCTTGCATATGGATCAGCAGTTTCTTCCAATTCAAACATAGCTTGTGAAACTCCTGTAGCAGGCTCGTTGCTTTGCGTAAATTGTGCAGAAGCAGCTCCGCTAAGTAAAAGTGAGGCAATAAGTAGATTTTTCTTCATGTTATTCATGTTTTTAAGTGTTTTCAAACTTACAAAAAAAACAGTCACCGCTTGTTGAATTATTGGATGTACGGTAAATCCTGTCTGTGAATGCGCTGTTTGGTGTTCGTTAGTGTAGTAATGCAGGAAAGTAGGAAAGGTTGGAAAAATGGTTGGAAAAATGATAAATTAACAATTTCAACTTTTATCGAGATTATTGTTTTAATTCACACAATTGTTAATTGAAGTTTAAATTCATTGATTTATAGAATTCGGTCCACGGAAATTCGTACTTCAATTCCCTAATTCATACTTGCATCGTTTATTTTTTACTTTTGTTTCCACTACAACGATTGAAAACCATGGCAAAAAACTCCTTATTCAGAAAAAAAACGGTTCAAGATATTCTCAAAGCAGTAGAACAGCGGGAGAGTGACGGGCATGGAGCAATGGGACGTCACCTGCGTGTGCGCGATTTAGCCGCTTTCGGTATTGCTGCTATTATCGGAGCTGGAATTTTTAGTACCATTGGTACAGCCAGTGCAGATGGCGGTCCGGCGGTAATCTTTTTGTTTTTGTTTACGGCCATTGCCTGTGGTTTTGCGGCTTTCGCTTATGCTGAATTTGCTTCCATGGTGCCGGTTTCGGGAAGTGCGTATACCTATTCATATGTGGCTTTCGGTGAAATCATAGCTTGGATCATCGGGTGGGCACTCATAATGGAGTACGCCATCGGAAATATTACCGTCGCCATTTCGTGGAGTGATTATTTTACCGGAATGCTCGACGGTCTCGGGATGCATCTGCCACAATGGATTCAGACCGATTACCTAACTGCTTCTAATGGTTTTCAGGAAGCCGAGGGATTGATGCAAGGCGGAAAAGCATTTGCAAACCTTGGCGAATCGTTGCAACACGCACACACAGCCTGGGAAACGGCTCCAACGTTATTCGGATTACATATTATCTTGGATATTCCGGCCTTGTTCATCATTATCTTCATCACCTGGTTGGTTTATCGCGGAATGAAAGAATCACGCAACGCTAGTAACTTTATGGTGGTAGTGAAATTGGCCATAATCTTACTGGTGATCGCCGTTGGGATTTTCTACGTTGATTCTGATAATTGGTCGCCTTTTGCACCGAATGGCGTTTCCGGAATCTTGAAAGGAGTATCGGCCGTTTTCTTTGCTTATATCGGTTTTGATGCCATTTCCACAACAGCTGAAGAATGTGAAAATCCGCAGCGCGATTTACCTCGTGGAATGATGTGGGCCATTATTATTTGTACAATTCTCTACATCGTTATTTCATTGATTCTTACCGGAATGGTTTCTTATAAAACACTGGCTGTTGGTGATCCGTTGGCCTTTGTATTCCGCGAATTGGATTTGAAATGGATGTCGGGAATTATTGCCGTGAGCGCTGTTGTTGCCATGGCTTCTGTATTATTGGTGTTCCAAATGGGACAACCGCGCATCTGGATGAGCATGAGCCGCGATGGGTTGTTGCCAAAACGTTTTTCAAAAGTGCATCCGCGTTTTAAAACACCATCATTTGCAACGATTGTGGTTGGATTTGTAGTAGCAGTTCCGGCATTGTTCATGAACCTGACAATGGTAACCGATTTGTGCAGTATCGGAACGTTGTTTGCCTTCGTATTGGTCTGTGGAGGTGTATTGATGCTGCAAAACCGAACGGATATTCCACGAGGTAAATTCAAAACACCTTATGTAAACGGAAAATACATCATGCCGGTATTGGTGGTAGGAATTATCGTGATGTTGTTCACGGTTGCTGATTTTAAACAACCGACCATGGATTTCTTAACCAACAAGGAAACGCTCAAAGATCAAAGTGATATGATTGCCGATTTGTCTGCCAAAGAAGCCGAACAACTCAAAGCAAATATCATGGCGATTGATAGTTTAGGTGTGAATCGATTGGGATCGGATATGGTGGCTTATTTTGAGCAGGAATCAAAAATTGATTCAACTTCGGCACTTTCTGCCATTAAGGTGAAGAATAAAGGAATGTCAATTGCTGAGCTGGACAAAAGTACCAAAAAGCGCTTAACATCATTCTTGATCGGATACGATGAATCGGGCTTTAAATTGTATGATCAAAACCTCATTGCTTATTTTGAGCAAGCACCGAAAGTTCCGCTGGAAGATGCTTTGAAAGAAATCGGTATTTCTAAAAAACGTTTGTACAATTCTGGTTTTGTCCACTTTGCACACAAAATCCCAACATGGATTTTCATTCTGTTTACCTTGTTTATCACAGTAGTAACCGTTCGTAAGAATTTCTCCATGATTCCGCTCTTGGGATTGTTGTCGTGTTTGTACATGATGAGTCAGGTAGAATTGAAAAACTGGATCGCTTTCACCATTTGGCTGGGCGCCGGATTGTTGATTTATTTCTTGTATAGTAGAAAGCGTAGTAAATTGAATGTAACGGAAGAATCTGTTTCCGGATAGTTTATTTAGGTATTTGATCTTCAATTTTTGATGGCGCTAAAAACGGACCTATAGTTTTTGTAATAGTGCGAATTGGCCTATTTAATACAATTAAAATGATGGCTTTAATCGGGTAAATACCTCACGAAAAGGCGATTTCCTATTTATTAGCACATCCCAGTCTCCCATCCGCCTGAGGCGGAAATGAAAATTACACATGAATTTAAAGCGAATAATGGAAACAAGTTTCCATTTTGATTCGTGGGATCAGCCTTGGCTGACTATTCGTAAAGAATTGTAGACAATACGTTCCGCCTCAGGCGGATTAATTCGTGGTGGAAAATATGCAGTACGTCACATTCTAATAGGGTTGTGCTCTTTAATAGTAAATTACCCACCAAAAGGTACTACTAAATCGTTTTCGTCAATTTATTGATTCATAACACCCTTTTATTGATTGAGTGGTTCGAAATTGAACACGTCAGTTGAGCGCGTTTTCTATCTTTGAAACATGAAAGCTCTACATCTCATTATCGTTTTGTTGTTCACGCCGATTGTCATGGCGCAATCACAAGGTTGGAAACAATTGGTTTACGCAAACAAAACGGCTACGTTTCAGGAACTGTGTTCGCAAATTGAAACGTATTTTAAAGAATCTGCGGATTCAACCGAATTGCTCAATGCTTCCGAAAAGGAAGAAGGTTCTGAATACAACAAATACCAGCAATGGAAATATTTCATGCAGTTTCGATTGACAGAAGAAGGATATTTGCCGAATCCGGAAGTGGTATTGGAGGCTTTTGCCAATGAAAAAGCCAAACAAAAAGTGGCGAAAAGCGCGTTGTGCGATTGGACGTTTATTGATCAAGTAGACAATGATGGTGGTTATTGGGGAATAGGTAGAACAACCTGTGTTACTTTTCATCCGACAAATGATCAATTGTACTATGTCTGCTCGCCCGGTGGTGGAATCTGGAAAACAACAGACGGTGGACAAACCTATGCTTCAGCAGATGACGGTTTGCCTTATGGTGCAGCGAGTAACTTGTTGATTGATCCGAGTAATCCGAATATCCTTTATGTTTCCAATGGTGATAATTCAGGTTGGTGGACAACTACTACCGGAGTTTATAAATCAACCGACGCAGGTGCTACTTGGTTACCAACCGACTTGGTGTTTTCATTGAATGCCACTGCGATTTATGAGTTGAAAATGAGTCCGACTAACCCGAGTGTGATCATAGCTGCAACCACCAACGGTTTGTTTAGAACAGTTGACGGAGGTGTGAACTGGACCACCATTCGAGCCGGCGCTTATAGCTCTGTATCTTTCAAACCCGGCGATGGAAATGTGATTTACGCAGCTTTGAATGATTATTGGGGAGTGAGTCAGGTATTTAAATCAACCGATGTTGGCGCAACTTGGGGAGCAATTACAGCTTATACTTGGAATTACAACTTTATTAAATTGGCTACCACTCCGTTGGATGTTGATCGTTTGCTTGTAAGTTGTGATTTTAGTGGTACACGTCCTTTATTCCAAAGTCTGGATGGAGGAACAACGTTCAACCAATTAACAGATACGCCCGAAAATTCCATGATAGGTTATTCGCCGAATGATGTGAACACCATTTACTGTGGTTATTTGGTCGCATATCGTTCTACGGATGGCGGTAATAACTGGACGCAAATCACCGATTGGTACAACAGCGGTCAGTATACAGAAGTTCATGCCGATTTTCATTACATCGCTTATTCCAACAATCCTTCACATGTCTATTTCTGTAACGACGGTGGCGTTTACAAGCTCAATGAAACAAACAATCAGTGGACCAATCTTTCCAACGGATTAAAAATCGGACAGTTTTACCGCATAGCCAATTCAGGAACTAATCCGATTGTAATGATTGGCGGAACGCAAGATAACGGTGGAAGAAAACGTTTGCCGAACGGAACCTGGATCAATGCCAATGGGGGAGACGGAATGGAGGTTGCCATGCGTCCGGACAATATTCAAGAATATTACACCTGCTACATCAACGGAACCGGCTTAGAACGAACGTTGAACGGTGGATCTACCACAACGAATATTTCAGATAACTTACCGGGTGATCAGGTAGGGCAGTGGGTGACTCCTTACGAAATTGATCCTAATAATAGCGATGAGCTGGTAGCTGGGTACAATCGTATTTTCAGATCTCCGAATAAAGGCAATACCTGGTTTGAAATCGGTACGAACACGGTTAATCCGTCGGATGGTTTGGTAGATATTGAAATTTCAGCCACCGACCAAGACGTGATATTGGCTTCTTATCAAGATCAATTACTCAAAACAATGGACGGTGGCGGTACGTGGACGACGTATAATCTGCCTGGAAACGCACCGATAACCCGCATTGCACTCGATCCGGCCAATCACGATCATATTTACCTAAGTAGAGGTGGTTACACGGCCAATACGAAAGTGTACAAGAGTACAAACGGCGGAACCACTTGGGTGAATTATTCTACCGGCTTGCCGAATGTGCCATGTAATGTTATTATCACCGAACCGAACAGCCCCGGACGTTTGTATGTTGGAAACGATTATGGCGTTTATTACCGTGATTCGGTAATGGATTCTTGGGAACCGTACGGTCAGAATTTACCCATTACGTTTGTAAATGACCTTGAAATCGCTCCGGCGGCCAATAAATTGCGTGCAGGAACTTTCGGTCGCGGAATTTGGGAAGCAGATTTATGTGCGACATCCGTAGCCGGAATCAGTGAAGCAGGAATTACAGATACTTATGCGTTGATTTACCCGAATCCGGTTAAAAACACATTTTCGATTGTGCAAAAAACCGTTCACCCGATCGAGCGCGTTCAACTGGTTGACTTAAACGGAAAAAAGGTGGCTTTTCAAACTGAATCCAAATCTGGGATGGTGGTTGTAACTGTTGACTTACCGGCAGGATTTTATATGTTGAATTATACGGCCAACGGAGAGGTGTTTACATCGAAGATTGCGGTGGAGTAAGTAGGGGGCTATTTTCTGAATCCCAGTATTCGTAGGATGATAAGTGTTTCTAACGGTTAGAAACTGTTATTAAATCGACCGAATATTGAACGCAAAATGAGTAGCTACAATTCCTTTAATCCGATTTAGTTTTTAAAGTATGCATTCTAGAAAAGAAGGATTGTGATTTTCAATCTGAACTACGGTAATCCAAGCATTAGCAGTGCTATAAGTGTTTCTAAACATGCCTGAGGCAGTCACGCGGTTAGAAACGACTAAGCTTAAGTCTTAAATTCCAGAGATTTTCTTCAAGGAAAGATATTCTGCAAAACCGGGATGTTAAAAATCGATTTTAGATTTGGAAGAAAAACATCTTATTCCTTTACGAATCCTAGTATTTACAAGGGGATAAGTGTTTCTAACGGTTAGTAACGGATATTAAAACCAGCATCATAAAAATCCCGAAAATCCCTGTCTCGGCAACAACATGTCCGTCGTAATCACTATCTTCGCAATCCAAAATTGAAACACCATGTTTGAAAATCTTACCGATAAGTTTGAGCGCGCGTTTAAAGTACTCAAAGGACAAGGACAGATTACTGAAATCAACGTAGCTGAAACATTGAAAGAAGTGCGTCGCGCTTTGTTGGATGCCGATGTTAACTTTAAGACTGCTAAAGACTTCACCGTTCGCGTGAAAGACAAGGCGATGGGACAAAATGTGCTTACTGCCATTTCTCCAAGTCAGTTGATGGTGAAAATCTGCCACGAAGAGTTGGTAGAACTCATGGGTGGAAATGAGGTCGAGATCAATGTTCAGGGAAATCCTGGGATTGTATTGATGTCAGGTTTGCAAGGTTCGGGTAAAACCACCTTCTCCGGAAAATTGGCAAGTTTTCTCAAAACCAAAAAGAATAAAAAACCGTTGTTGGTGGCCTGTGACGTTTACCGTCCGGCGGCGATTGACCAATTGCATGTGCTTGGTGAGCAACTTGGCATTGAGGTTTATTCCAATAAAGAAGAAAAAGATCCGGTTAAAATTGCAACGGCTGCTGTTATTTACGCCCGAAGCAATGGTTTTAACGTGGTGATTGTGGATACTGCTGGTCGTTTGGCTGTAGATGAAGCGATGATGGATGAAATTGCGCGTGTTAAACAGGCGTTGAATCCTTCTGAAACCTTGTTTGTGGTCGATTCCATGACCGGACAAGATGCCGTAAATACAGCCAAGGCCTTTAACGAGCGTATCAATTTTGATGGGGTCGTATTGACCAAATTAGATGGTGATACACGTGGTGGTGCCGCGCTTTCGATCAAAGCAATTGTTGACAAACCGATCAAGTTTGTTGGTACAGGCGAGAAGATGGACGCATTGGATGTGTTCTACCCGAAACGTATGGCCGATCGTATTCTCGGAATGGGTGACGTGGTTTCACTTGTTGAACGCGCACAAGAGCAGTTCGACGAAGAGGAAGCAAAAAAATTACAACGTCGTATCCAAAAAGATCAATTCGACTTCAACGATTTCCTTGGTCAGATTCAGCAGATCAAGAAAATGGGGAACGTGAAAGACTTGATGGGTATGATTCCAGGTATGGGGAAAGCCGTGAAGGATGTGGATATTCAAGACGATGCGTTCAAGCACATTGAAGCCATTATCTTCTCCATGACACCAACCGAACGCGCCAATCCGGGATTGATGAACGGTCAACGTAAAACACGTATTGCTAAAGGTAGCGGAACTAATATCCAAGAAGTCAATAAGCTATTGAAGCAATTTGAAGATACGAAGAAGATGATGAAAATGATGTCCAATCCGAAGAACATGATGGGCATGATGAAGCAGATGAAAAACATGCGTGGCGGAATGCCTGGTATGTAATCAGATGCTTGATGTTGGATGCTTGATTTTTGATGGGATTCCAGGTAAGTTGATAGGGGTAGTTTACTGTTATAAATATCACAAAATAGAGGGGGAATCTTCAATTTAAGAGTAAGCTTCATCAAGCATCAAAAATTCAACATTCAAAATTATCAAGTGATCAAATCGTCTCTTTCCCCCGATTCTCCTTATTCAAAGCAGTTTATCGAACTGGGAATTACCGATTTCGAATCAGCTTGTTTGTATGTTCAGTCCTTGCCGTATGGCAGAAATACCGATCGTTCCGATTTTTCATTAGTACTTTCTGAAGGAAAAGGTTCGTGTTCAAGTAAACATGGATTGTTGGCTGCTTTAGCCGAAGAAAACGGGTTCATGGAAGTGGAACTCATTGCCGGAATTTTCCTCATGTCAGGTGAAACGCATCCCAAACTAACTCCTTTTTTTGCCGATAAATCGTACACGACTATTCCAGAATGTCATTGTTACCTTCGTTATAAAGGCCAGCGCTTCGATTACACGGATACTTCCAACGCCATGGAACGCATTGCTCCGAAAATTGTGCGCGAACAACGGATCGAACCGCACCAAGTGGTGGAATGGAAACCGAAAATTCATCAAGAATACCTGAAAGGTTGGTTAAAACGAAATCCGCAAGTGAGTCTGTCGTTCGAAGAAATGTGGGAAGAACGTGAGGCGTGTATTGGCTTATTGAGTTGAAACTTTTTTAGGTGATTTAGGCTTTTTCTTTTTGGCTTCCGCTTCCAGTTTCTTGGCCAGTTTTGCTCTTTTTTTGGCTAATTCTTCTTCAAACTGTTTGAGTTTGCTGTTATAAGCTATCCCTGTTTCCGAATGAATGTAAGCCGTAAGTTCCCTTGCTTGTAGCAAAGCATTGTCGTATTGTTCCAACGTAGGTTGCTTGTATCTTGCAGATTTCTGAACAGGTAGTGAAAGTTCATATTCATAATTGTTGAGCATAGCCGCCGTTTTTGAGTATTTCATGCAGCCGCTATAATACGGTTTCGAAAAAAGCGGGAATTTAGCTGCGTAAATAAGGTCTATTGTGTCGCTGAAATGGTAGTTTGAGCAGAAGAATTTTTGGCGTGTTTCTTTCTTTCGGGCTGTTTTGAATGTAGGCAAACTATCCGAGATTAATAAAAAAGCAGGGTGAATAGGAGCATGGGTTTTCATCATAAAAACAGGATCCGGATTGTAATAAATACGCGCCGGTATTTTCACCAAAACAGTAAAAGTCACCTTCTTTTTGGGGTCATAATGCCTGATTCGTTGTGTCTCTTTTACATTACTCCAAGTTGGATCCATCAGCATCCATGTATCGTTTACTTTCACTACATTCCAGCGGTGCGTATATGTGCTTTTCATGTGGTGAAGCCAGTTTCCGATAATTTCCCAAACTGGAATAGGCGTGCGTCCGGTGACTTCCAAACAAGGAATTCCGCTTTTTTGACACAAAACCAAAAATACTTTTGAAAAATCACGGCAAACTCCAGAGCGACGTTGTGCGGTATATTCCGGACTGAAAATTGGGGCGTCTTTTTCTTTTTTACGCTTTTGATCGTACTTAAAATGCGTTGCAATGTAACCGTAAAACAACCAAACACGTTCTTCATCGGTATGCCCGTTTTTGTGCAGAAACGCATGCACTTGGTCCAAATTCTGTTTACTTTCTTTCGGAATATTGGTGCTAATACTGTCTAGTTGAAATTGCCGTTTATCATCTATCTCAGCCAACGAATACTCAGCGAAAGCCAAGAATAATAAGAGTATGGAGCCGATAGAGGGTTTTAAGCAAAGCATGTTTCAATAATACCATTATTTGCTTGAAGTTACAATTCTGCAGCAAAAAATGACAAGCCAAATGTGTGAAAAAAGGCTATCTTCATCGCTGAAAAATCACAATTATGACAGTGCTCAATCAAATTACCGCTATATCGGCATTTGCCGGATTATTCGTTTCGAATCTAACCGCCCAAGAAGGCCTCAATTATCAAGTTCCGCCGCAAGAGATTTTAGAATTGGTGAAAGTTGATCGCGCTCCATCGGTGATCATGGATAGTAAAAAACAGGTGTTGGTTTTTCTCTATAGTAATATGTACAAAACCATCGAAGAGGTTTCTGAGCAGGAACTGAAATTGGCGGGTTTACGCATTAATCCGAAGACAAACAACACAAGCGGAGCACGTTATTATACCAAATTGAGTATTCAACTTTCACGAACTGCAGAACCGGTTTTTGTGAAAGGATTGCCGGCAACAACCAAACTCACCAATATTTCCTGGTCTCCAGACGAGAAGTACATCGCTGCTACCAATATCGTTTCAAACGGTTTGGAATTGTGGATCATTGATGTAAAAACACAATCAGCTCGCAAAATCAGCGGAGCCAATCTCAATGGAAACTTAGGATCGCCATTTAAATGGTTTGCCGATAGCCAATCTTTGCTCGTGCGGATGTTGCCAACCAACCGAAAACCGTTTATCGATGCAGCAATTACGGTTCCAAGCGGACCTTCGGTTTCGGTGAGTGATGGTTCCATTGCCCAAAACAGAACATACCCCGATTTGTTGAAAAGCAAAATCGATGAAGAAAACTTTGAATTGCTTGCCGGTTCTGAATTGCACAAAGTGAAACTAGACGGTACATCTTCCATTTGGAAATCGTCGGATATGCATGCTCGTGAGAGTTTTTCACCCGATGGAAACTATGTTTTGATTACGACCATTAAACGTCCGTTTTCCTATGTTGTGGGTTATTCCAGTTTCCCAACCACTACGAGTATTTACGACCAAACCGGAAAGTTGGTGCGCGTAATCGATGAAAAACCGTTGATCGACAACTTACCGAAAGGTTTTATGGCGGTTCAAAAAGGGAAACGTCAAATTACCTGGAGAGATGATCAGCCATCGACTTTGTTTTGGGTGGAAGCGTTGGATGGTGGTGATCCTGCAGTAGAAGTGAAAGATCGCGATGAAGTGTTTACTTGGGAAGCTCCGTTTGCCGAAAAAGGCTGGAAATCGCTCTTGAAAACACCACAGCGTTTTGGTGGAATCTCTTGGGGAAGAGCTGATTTGGCCATTGTTTACGACAGCTGGTACAATACCCGAAACGAGAAAACGTATGTGTTTAATCCGTCGGAACCGATGAAAGGATTGACGGTGTTGTTTGATCGCAATTCGCAGGATGAATACGGTAATCCGGGGAATTTTCAAACGGACAGAAACAGTTTTGGAAGATATGTTTTGAAACTGGACGGTTTTACAGCTTACCTTATTGGTGAAGGTTTTACAGAGAAAGGGCAGTTTCCGTTTGTGAATCAAATCGACCTGAAAACGAAGGTTACAAAGAACTTATATCGATGCACGTTTACCAACAAAATGGAGACGATCATTGATATCATCGACCTTAAAAAAGGTGAATTACTGGTGAGCATTCAATCACCGAGCGAATACCCGAATTATTACCTTCGAAAAATGACTGGGAAAGCTGCTCCGGTGGCCATTACGCATTTCGAAAATCCGTTCAAGAAAATTGCCGGTGTTCACAAGGAAGTGATTACTTATAAACGGGCCGATGGTTTGGAATTAACAGCCACATTGTACCTTCCTGTTGGTTATGACCTTAAGAAAAAGGAAAAATTGCCAATGGTGATGTGGGCGTATCCGCAGGAATTCAAAGACAAAAACAGTGCTTCGCAAAATACCACCAATCCAAACGAGTTTATCTTCCCGAATTACGGTTCACCGATTTATTGGGTCACGCGCGGTTATGCGGTGCTCGACAATGCTGCTTTCCCGATTGTAGGCGAAGGAACGGCCGAACCGAATGATACCTTTATTGAACAATTGGTTTCCAACGCCAAAGCAGCTATAGATGCAGTTGACAGTTTGGGGTATATAGATCGCAGGAAAGTTGCGGTTGGCGGACATTCTTATGGTGCGTTTATGACGGCCAACTTGCTCACGCATTCTGATTTGTTTGCTGCCGGAATTGCCCGCAGTGGAGCTTACAACCGTTCGTTAACGCCTTTCGGATTTCAAGGTGAAGAACGCAATTACTGGGAAGCGCAGGAAACCTACAACGAAATGTCGCCGTTCAACTATGCCGATAAAATGAAGACACCAATGCTCATTGTGCATGGTGAAAACGATAACAATCCGGGTACGTTTCCTATTCAAAGTGAGCGCTATTTTGCAGCATTGAAAGGTTTTGGAGCTCCGGTTCGTTTGGTGATTCTACCAAAAGAAAGTCATGGCTATTCGGCCCTAGAATCGATCCTGCATTTGTTGTGGGAACAAGATCAGTGGTTGGATAAGTATGTGAAGAATAGAATGTAAAATGTTGTTTTGTAGGGGCGAGTCGCGACTCATCCCTACAAAACAACATTTTAAATCAAAGAATAGATTCTCCATTCGTATTCGTTGTTAATACCTCGCTGAAGTAATCGAAGAAAGGTCTGAGATGTTGAATGGTTTCATCCAGTTTGGATGCAAAATCAGCTGCCAGAACTTCCTGATCTGAAAACGTTTTCGAAAGCAAAAATTGTTTGTGTCGCAGGAACTCAATTCCAGGATGATCCTTAGGAAAACCTTTCGGCGCAGTTTTGAGCTGTTCACCTCTTAAATTCCCGAAGGTTTTTGTGATGCGTGGATCGGCAAACAAAGCATTCCAGTCTTCGTAGTTGAGTTCGATGTCTTGACGGATGCGGTACAAATCATCGGCATTCGGGTTGAAAAAACCACCGCCAACAAAACTATGTCCCGGTTCGATGTGCACATAAATTCCACCTCTCAAAAAATCGGTTGCACGCGCGAAACGCAATCCCCAATGGGTTTTATAAGGTGTTTTATCTTTCGAAAAGCGTGTGTCGGCATAGATGCGAAACAAACTTGCTTTGCCCGAAGCGGTGGAAATATTGTCGTGAACAATCAATTTCTCCAATAAGCTATCGGCAAATTGAATCATATTCTGATGCGCCTGTTCGTAACGCGATTTATTCTCGGCAAACCATTCGCGATTGTTGTTCTTTTTTAAATCGTTTAAAAACGCAAATGTCGAAGTTTGAATGGATGTGTTTTTCATACCCCGAAAGTAATGTAAAATGTAACATGTAGGGGCGACTCGCGAGTCGCCCCTACATGTTACATTTTACATTTTCAATTCATTTTTATTTCTGAACAGCTGTTCCCTCAAATTGAATTCTAGGATCGTTTGTATTCACCAATTCGCCCAATTCAAAAATATTGCGGTAACCGTAACCATATAGGTTAATGAAGGTAGGAATGTTTAAGGCCAGCGTCAGCGGTTTTGCAGTGGATACAGGAGTTTCAATCACCTCTTCCGGTTCTTCAGACGAACGGGAACTTCCTGTTTTTAATACGAATACCGGTTTGATTTCCATTCGCGGTGGAGCACTTTTGCTCATGAAGTAACGATCTTCAATTTTTAAGGCCACGTTTTCCAAGAAGTTATTGTTGCAGTAAATCAAAATCACAGTGTTCGGATCCGGAATTAACTTGGCAATATTTGATTGCGTGAAATCGGAAAAATTGAGGTGAATGGCTCCCTTGACGTGCTTTGTCATGTACATGGAGTCGGAACGTGTATCCAAAATGACCGTATTGGGTTGTGAAGCCAATTCATTGTAGGTATTCAAGCTTACCAATCGATCTTCTCTGTAAATTTTCACTTCTTGTGCCAATGCGAGGTAATCGTCAAAATTCACCAATTCTGAACGTGTGAAGGTTTCCGATTGACCGAAAAGAGTGGTACTAAGTGCCAAAGAAGCAAGAAAGATACAGGTTTTCATAATCGTATTTTTAGACTGTTTTGTTGCTGTACAGGTGATTCTTCTTTTGGTTCAACTGACAGTACAATCAATAATCTAGTCAGATTACACTAAAAGCGTTTTTTGGATGCTGAAAATAGCGAATATTGATTCCGTTAACATAGGAATGAAATCCTTTCATTATGATTACAAAAAGTGTTTTCAGTTTACTACTATTCCTTTTTTTGGGGAATAGTAATGTTGCGTTTTCTCAAAAAGGAATGACGTTTCAACAAGCGAAAGATGCCGGAATTTATAATGAATTGGATAGTCTTTACCACGGGGGAATTGATAGCGATTCCACAAAGTCGGTGTTCAAAGACCAGGAAGCTTACATAAAAGCATATCAACAATTTATGCTCGATGCCGGAAATTTTCTAGCGAAAAACAATTTTAAATGGGGCAAGCAGGTTCGTTGCTTCAACAAGATCTATTTTTCGAAAGAAGGAAAAGTTGATTATTTCCTCTACAATTTCAGAGAAGGGCAAATTACCCCGGAACAAGAACAGGAATTCGCACGATTGATTCAATTGTTTATTCAGCAGGCGAAATTTGGGTTAGAAGGCGAGATGCCATTTTCTCAATGCAGTCCTATAGTCTACAACGACTGATTTCAGGTAAAAAACAGCATTTATTTCGGTAGGATTTCATTAAAATTCCACCTCGCTCACATTCAAATCTACTTTATTATCAATACCGGGGAGTCGTCCGCTTTCTGAGAATTGCCAATGGATTACATCTTGGTCGGTCATGTATTGCGGTTCGCGACTGTAAGCGGCAATCCAGAACTTATAACCCGGAAATTGATTGCGGAATTTGGTTTCGTAGAAACTAAGCGAAGTGTAAATAATGGGTCTTCTGCCTGAAACGCGTTCCACTTCTGTGAGCCAGATTTTCATTTTTGCAATGAGGTCTTCATCTGAAAAACCTTCTTCTTCCACATCGAGCGCAGGCGGAAGATCAATTTCGCGTTCATCCCAATACTTGAGAAAATGTGCGGCTTGCGGACGTGGTGGTCTTTTGGTGGAAAAATAATGGTAAGCTCCGTTCAAAACGCCCATTTCGTTCAACTCCTCGCGGTTGCGTTCCCATTGCGTATCCAAATGATCGGAACCCTCGGTGGCTTTGCAATACACAAAATCTATCAAGGTGTCAAACCCTTTTTCCACAAACAATTCTTCCCAATCAATGGTGCCTTGATGGTGTGAAACATCGATTCCGACACTGGCATAACCTTCCGGAATGAGAGTGCGAAAATGCTGCGGCGTTTCTTCTTTGGTATCGGCAACATACCAGAAAAACACAAACGCGATGATCCCAACCGGAATCATTCCCCAAATCACCAGCTTGTAGCCGTTGCCTTTCTTTTTGCGCGATTTGGCTGTATGTGTTTTTTTGCGACGTTTTGCCATGATGAAAAAACAAACTCCCCAACTATTCAGGGAGTTTGATCAATTATTTCTTAAAGTTAGAGGCAACTATCAGATCTTTCGTTCCGTGGGTCCATGAATAGAATCCTTCACCCGACTTCACGCCTTTTTTACCGGCCATTACCATGTTTACTAACAATGGGCAAGGTGCGTATTTCGGATTTCCGAAACCATCATGCAATACTTCCAAAATAGCTAGACAAACGTCCAAACCAATGAAATCTGCCAATTGCAATGGTCCCATCGGATGAGCCATGCCCAGTTTCATTACCGTATCAATTTCTTCCACACCGGCAACGCCTTCAAACAACGTATAAATGGCTTCGTTGATCATCGGCATCAAAATACGATTGGCTACAAATCCGGGGTAATCATTCACTTCAACCGGCACTTTATTCAGTTTGCGCGATGTTTCCATGATCAGATTCGTCACCTCGTCGGAAGTAGAATAACCGCGAATGATTTCAACCAATTTCATTACCGGAACCGGATTCATGAAGTGCATTCCGATTACTTTATCAGGTCGAGAAGTTACAGCTGCAATCTTCGTGATTGAGATAGAAGAAGTATTACTTGCCAAAATCACTTCAGGACCCGTAGCTGCATCCAGTTGTTTGAAGATATTGAGTTTTAGGTCAACATTCTCAGTAGCTGCTTCCACTACCAATTCGGCATTTTTCACACCTTCTTCAATAGAAGTATACGTGGTCAAGTTGGCCAAAGTAGCAGCTTTATCTGCTTCTGTGATGGCTTCTTTCGCTACCTGACGGTCTAGATTTTTGGTAATAGTTGCAATTCCTTTATCTAAAGAAGCTTGCGAAATATCAATCAACGAAACGGTATATCCGAATTGAGCAAAGGTATGAGCGATGCCGTTTCCCATAGTTCCGGCACCAATTACTGCTACGTTTTTCATCTGTAATTCAATTTTGAATACAAAGATAGTTTTCCGTTGGAAATAGGGAAGAAGGTAGGTGTTTGATCGGCAATAAATGTTGGTCTAAAATTATATTCTTTAGCATTTACTGGGGGATAAGTGTTTCTAACGGTTAGAAACGGATAAATAACGGACTAAAAATAGGTTCGTTTCTGACAAATTAATAAGAAGAATGAATACACTAGTTGAATTATTCTCCTACCAAATATGAACGCCTCCATTATGTCCATGTTTGGCATGTACAAGCATATTCACCAGTACCATTCCATATTTATTTTCTAAATGATGCCATGTCCATGTTCCTGCTCGATTTGGTTTAGATCCATTATTGATGTAATAAAGCATGTCCGCTATTGCAAAATGCTGATCGCGATCTTTTTTGTCAAATGCGGTACCGGCACGATTCATTTTTACTGTTTTCTTTTTGTGTGGATCGTAAATAGTTGGGTCTACGACGCCTCCGGTTAATACCGTACTTAAATCCACATATGAACCAGGCATGTTGTTCGCAGGTGAACTTGACTTCCCAAGACCAGCATCAAAGTCAATGGTCGCCAGCGGGTTTGTTTTCATGAAAAGCATATTCTTAAATACATCATAGCTTTTTGGCCCCGAAAGTCCGGGTTTACGAGCCTGTTGTATTATTGCATCGTTTCCGTCAAATTCATCAGGGACTTCGAATACATCATATCCATGGTCATCTTGACCTGCGTCGGCAAAGCTTTCTTCAAACTCTTCTCTTGTTTGAATATTATAACTCAAATGTTCCAGATACTTGAAATAAACAAAGTCGGAAGATATGAGATCCATATTCCAGTATTTTTTAACTACATCAACAAAAGCAACAAAAGAGTCTAAACGACTTCCGGATAGATCATATTCTATCAATTGATTTTCATTGTACTCGTTAAAAAAGCGTTGATCGAGGGCTGCTTTCAATTTATTTTGATCACCTATAAGAACACGTTGTATTGGATTGTTAGCCATTTGACTATTTAGTGAATCAGCTGGTATACTGTATCCGTATGATTTCAGCTGCATTGCTTTCTCGCCCATCACATCGGCTTCTCGTTCCAATCCTGCATCGTCATTGATGGCTACCTTTCCTCTTAGCTGCATGGTCGGTTTTACACGTCCTTGTTTTTGTTGTACAACATGCCAAGCCTCGTGCGGAAGGTGTTTTTCTTGTCCGGATGCAATGTGAATCTGAGTTCCCTGCGCATATGCATGTGCGTTTAGCTGTGCGGGTTTATCGGAATTGTAATGCACTTTCACATCGTTCATGGAATATCCCGAAAGGTTTTCAATTCCCGATTTCAGGTTGTCGGGCATACCGGTTGTATTGGCTTGTCGCTGCACCGTAGCCTGATCGGCCATGGTTTGATAAGCTTTCAATTGTTGCACTGGGGCACTGTTACTAGCCGAATCTTGCAGACTTCTCATGGTTTGGGCTTCCGGACGATTATTGACCAATGAGGTATGCGATGCGTTATCGGCAATTGCTTTGGGTTGTTCAACGGTTTTTTCAGCGTATGAATTCATTCTATTCAGCTTTGGGTAGTGCTACCTGTGGTGAGGTAAATATAGGGAAAAGTTGGATAGATGGAGATTGTTTTTAATTCATAATATTAAGAGATTGGTTTTAGTGTAAATTAGACTTTTTACTCTTCATCCACTAGCAAATACGTATATACATAAACACTTACAGGATCATTCTCTAAATGTGCTGGGGGCCAGTAAGCTAATTTTTTGATTGCTTGTTCTAGTTGTTTTTTTACCTTTTTATCCGGAAAATCAACTGTAACCATGCTTAAACTGCCATTACTAGAAACCACAAAACCTATCCAGGTAACTCCTTTTTTACAGTCGCAATCGGTTGGAAGCTCAAGGTGTTGTTGAATGGCATTTTTCAATTCTAATAACTCGCTATCATACCCACTTTGACCAGAAAACTGGTCGTAAGTGTAAGTTGTGTCATCAATTTTTGTAACAGGATTTTCACCTTCCCATTTTGGTTGTACTGCAATTTCCATATAATCGAGACTATTTCGATCGGCAGCAATTTTCCGACCTTTTTCGTTGAAATAAACTGCTGACAATTCTTGTGTTTCGTGGTAAGAATGAGATAAACTGTCATGATAAGTGGTGTATGTTTTTCGAGCAGAAAGTTGCCCTGAAGGATAATAAATCAAATACTCATTCCATGGATTAGGAGAAGCTTCGCAATAATAAGCTTCCGATTTTTTATTTCCGTTTTTGTAATACCTCGTTTGTTTATAGAATAAATCTGACAAGTACTCCCGCTGTGTTTTGATCTCACCGCTTTCATAAAAAGCAGTATGGTACACATAATTTCGATTTCGAAAAAGGGCCAAATTAAGTTTGATGTTTCCGCTGGGATAATACTCCATATAATAGTTTGTATCGGAAGAAGTCCAGCGTTTTGCAATTAGCTTATTGGTAGTGCGATGAAGAAGTATGCCGTAATTCGGATCGGTAGAGTAATACTCCCAATAATAAACGGTGTCTATTTCCAAATTATAACAGTTGCTATAATTAATAGCTACGCTTATCCGCACATGTTCATGATCACTATATACGGTATCGAAATCTTGACCCCACGTTGATGTGAACATTAAAAGAAACAAAATTACATTGATTGATCTCATGAGTGCATTAAGGAGTTGGTTCAACTATCGGCAAATTGAATGTTCAAGTCAAAAGTAAAACAAAGTACAACATAAGCTTCGTATCGACTTGCGGTTTTGAAGTGCTCTTTTTCGCATTATCTTTATTCCATAAAATCCTCACATGCGACACTCCCCAAACATCCAACATTTCCTTGAAGGTAAATCAGCGCATACTTTGCAGTTGTTTAATCATTTCATTGCTTGTTTTGAATCGATTGGGCATATCACCTTAGAACCTACGAAAACCATGATCGGTATTTCTAACGGACACAAGCGCATTGCATGGGTGACACAACTGGGGAAAAACTTCATTCATGTGGTGTTTCCGTTTGACCAACTTTACCCCGATAATTTGTGTTTTCAGAAGATGGCTCAAGTTCCGGGAAGCAACCAATTCAATCACCATTTCCGCATGCTGGAAACCGCCGATATCAACGCAGAAGTACTAGACTTTATGCGGAAGGCATACGGTTAACATGTAAAACGTAAAATTGAAAGGCTCTGGAATAAGAACTCCGAGAGCATTTTCAATTTTCAATTAAATTTTACCATCCCAAATAATCACACATATCCACTTCAAATGATTGTTCCGAACCATCGTCGAAATAAACGGTTACAATCACATTTTGCAAGCAACCCCAGCCCGTGTATTCTCCTGCAAAATTGTCGGATGGATCTGTTACGGTCAGTTTTGGTTGTTTAAAACTGGTGTGATTACGGTCGTAAACCACTTTGGTAATGCGGTCGCTGATTTGGTCGATACCACGCAATTCAATGCGAAACAGGTACTGATCGGCTTTGTTGGTGGAATATGCTTCTACTACCGGTTCTATTTCTATCTCCGACACATCAAAATCGTTGTATTCATCTTCGTATTCCAAGGTTTGTTCAATGAGTTCGCAACCGTCAAACGCAAATACCAGCGACGATCCGTCTTCAAAATACACTTCGGCCTCCATGGTTTGAATACACCCGTAACCTTCATAAGAACTTTGGAAATACGGTCCCTCTGAAACAGTCACGTATTGGTTTTTGAACGAAGGATGATCGTAAAAGTATACAACCTCGGTAACTAGCGGTAATACAGCCTCATCAATCACGAAACCGAAAGTGTAATAATTGCGACCTTCACGGATCTCTTCGCTAAATCCGTACATGCCAAAAGCTTCTTCCGAAAGAAGGTCTGCCACCGTGTTATCAGGATCTACGTCAATATACGGTTCAATATCAGGATCAACGACCGTATTGTTATTGTTATTGTTATTGTTATTTGGGTCGGGAACCGGAACTTCGTTTTCCATGGAGTAATTTTTCTCCACCACATAACCTTCATTGACCATGGTGCGAAACGATGCATAATCAATCCAGACAAAACCTCTTGTTCCCCAATCGGTTCCCCAAGAGTTCATGACTTTTACAGCACCTTTCAGATCGTCGTAACCCACGGCTAACATGGCGTGATAACCACCTTTGTAATTGCCGCTTTTCCAGGTGAAAACATCGTTATCCGATTTGTTTTCAAAATCCTGAAAAGCTTTGTCGGTATACGAAGCAATGGCAATCGGGATGCCTTGTGAAAGGTAGGTTTTTATCTCTGTCAGGTTATTGATGTCTTCTACCCGGAACCAGTTTTTGATGGTGTATTTGACGGCATGTTGTTTCAGATCGGCAGCAGGTTTTGTGCAACTATTTTCGTCGTAGGGAAAATACGAAAGTGGCACATTGCCGGATGTTTTCATGAAATCTAACGCACTGGTAATGTAGGTTCCACTGTTACAATCGCCTTGACGGATGTTTTGGTAAACATAAGAAGGACTAAAGGTGGTGTTAGCTTCCGTTAAACTCCAGCCATTAACGCGCGATTGGTAAAAAGACATCAGTGCGTAACCTGTTGCCCATGCAGTACACGACGGTTGACCGCCTTGATTTCCCGGTTTTGGAAAATATGATTCGGGAATTACATACGTTGCAGGTAAACTGCTACGTGTAGACGCTCCAGCAAGCATAGGAGGTGCCGGAAGTTTGTTGTATTGCTCCTCGGGAAGCGGAATGAGTCCTTGTCCGAAAGCGGCTCCGCAAAAAAGTAGCACCAGACCGAAAATAAGTTGTTTCATAGTTTGATTTCTGAGACAATGTTACTTCAAATTTCTTTCATAAATGATGCCATGAATGGAGAAATGTTTCAGGAAAGTTTAATAGGCAGAGATTAAAGGTATCTTGTAAATAGTTTTAAAACTTAGATTTCAAATCCATTCGTTCGTGAAGGATTCTGGTGATTTCAACTTCTTTCGGCGAAATAATCCGGAAGAAAATTAAATGGTGATTGCATTTGTATCCGAATAACTCTTGCAGGACCGATTCGTAAGGTTTTCCGATGGTAGGATTGTTGGCTATTTCTTGAAACGATTCCACCAGAAATTTAAAATACCAGTTGGCTTGTTTTTCTGACCAATGATCATATGTGTAATCCCATATTTCTGATAAGTCCTGTACTGCTTTGTTGGTCAAACGGTACTTACCCATTTGTTTTTCTCTTTTTAAGTTGCAACATTTCCAACTGTTTTTCGGGGTTAAAGTTGGTTGCAATGCCGCTTTCAATTCCTTCCTGAATGGCGCTTCTTAAAGCAACGATTTTGGCTTCTTCTTCTTCCAATAATCGAAGTCCTGCGCGAATAACCTCGCTAGCGTTTTGAAAACGACCCTTTGAAATGCTGTTCTCTACAAATGCTTCGAAATGATTACCTAAAGATACGGATGTGTTCTTTCCCATGATGCATCGAATTTCCACTAAAGTACCAAAATTTGGTAATTCATCCAAAAAATGGTTAGGTGAAAAGTGAAAATTTTGAAATCAATCGAGTACTCAAGATCGATCTGATCAAACCTTATTCTTGGATTCGTTCTTCCGAGTTAACCATCCCGTTGTAATGACGACGATGAACACAACTACTAATACCAGACTTGCTTTCACATTCCCCAAATTCATTCCTTCGGGTTTCGTTAAATAATCGCCCATTGTTGCTCCAATCGGATGCGTCAGAATAATGGCTGACCAATACAAGAGTTCGCGGGAGATTTTGGTTAAATAAACACAGGCTACAACCAAAGCGAGTAAGATTAACAAGAGCAAGGTTCCGCCGTCAAATCCCAAAGGTGTGTTGTGTGCGAGTAAATCGCCAAATGCCGTTCCCAACGTGCTTGAAGTTAAAATGGCGATCCAATACAAAAACTCGGTTCGTTTGTTGAACCCATTTTCAATGGTACTGGCGTTCGAGAAGTATTTCCAGGTGCCGAATGTAACGATCAAAAGAAGTACCAATAAGATTGTTCCGAAGGTATATCCCTGATTTTCGGTAAAACCTAATTGCAGATGAAAAAAGGAGCGACTGATGAAATCGGAGATGGTGGTTCCGGCTGTACTTGCCAAAGTGATGACCGTCCAATACACGAGTGCTTTTTGCGTTTTCGAGTAAATTGAAATGATCAATGCAATCAGAAAGAGCGCAATTAAAGCAACGGTACCACCGCCATATCCCAAATTAAACGTTTGTGAGATCAAATCTCCGGCCGTTTCTCCCATTGTGTTGGCGCTGATAATCAATGACCAATAAAAGAGATTTATTGTAGGTAAATGTTTCATTTAGTTGAAGCCGAATTCGTTTGTAGATTACTCTCGTTTTAAACTGTTGAATTTAATATAGCAATTAGTGGAAGGTACAACTTATAAAGCGGTTGGACGAATTTAATGTTGGGCTTGTATCAACATAGATTTCTAAGTTCCAACGGAATAATTTCTATCGTAACAGCTCCATATCTGGTTAAACCGATTATGTGTTTGGTGTATAGTTAATTAGATTGTCCTTGTTTCATTTGGTTGAAAAGCAATTTTATTTTAGTTATTATAAGAATCTTGAAATTTATACTGTTTCCGCCCACCGAAGCGCCCTCTTTCATATTTCTCGGTTCCGAAATAAGCCACATTAAAGGTGTTTAAGTGTTTTTGAAAATTCAAATAATTGGAGTTGTAAACCTCAATAATTTCATAGGTTAACTTGCTTCTTGTATAGATGATAATCGCTTTACAACTAGCTTGAGATTTACCGCCGATATAAACATAGTCTGTTTTGGAGTACCCTTTTATTTCAGCCCAATCATAGAATTGGGAATAGAATTTTAAAGGTCTTCTTATTCGAATTCCTTTTTTTGAAATTGTTACATAGGTCACATTATTCATCGTTCGTTTGAATAAACTGATGATCATTAATAGAAAAACGATGTCAACAATAAATCCAAAAATTAAATAGCAAACGTAAAAAGCAGTGCCATTGTCTGGTGTATTGATGAGAAATAGGATATATCCTAGAGAAGCAGCATAAGGAATCAACAGAGATTGTATAAAGATTATTAAGAATCCTTTCAATCTCAGTTTGGTTTGTACTTCGATTTTGGTCATTATGAGGAACAAGTTATACAATGTAAAGTTAACATGAATTGGAAAAGTTAACTCGTTCGCATCTTGTCTATGCAAATCATCACTACTTACCATTTTTGAGATTTCTTTTATGATCCCACAATCACCACCCAAACCTGTGAGTTATGTAAGTTTCCGGTAGTAAGATGTAGTAGTGGCGGATCGCAATTCAGGCACCTTTGTTTCGCAATCAATTAAACGAAAAAACATGAAAAAGATACTAACGATAGCTGTAGCGCTATGTGCATTTACGACATCATTTTCTCAGGAAAATCCAAAGAAACCGACCAAAGTTTTGTCAATAGGACCATCGGTGGGTTTTGGGCATACTGGAATTCGCAACACAGCCGGAACAGACCTGTTCAAACCTGCTTGGAGTGCCGGACTGATTATCAATTACAGTACTAGTGAACACGTTGGTTTTGCTGCCGATGTGCTGTATTCAATGGAAGGCGCTTTGGTAAAAAACGGAGATCAGAAAACCGACCTTACCTTGCAATATGTGCGCGTACCACTGAAATTTGCATACTTCTTCGGTATGTTCGAAGATAATTTTCGTCCGAAAGTAACAGTTGGTCCATCTATGGGTTTCTTAATTGATGCAGACGCAGATGTAGAAGGTGTTGAAAAAAATGATGTGAAGTCTTCTTACGAAGCTTTTGATATCGGTTTGAATGCCTCTGTTGGTTTTAACTTGAAATTGGGAACCAACATGTGGTTGAATACCGATTTTAATTATTACACCGGTTTTATGAAAATCCGCGATAGTCAGTATAACTCGAATTTCGGGGTGAAAGTTGGTTTGGCGTTTGGGCTGTAGCCTTAAAACCATTATTGGAACGGAAGTCAGGTATTCGTCTGGGTTCCGTTTTTTTATTGATGATTTTGATTCGAATTGATAACCTGCGCGCGCGACTCTTACTTCGCGCTTTTTGAGAATGAATTTCGCCGGAAACCTATTCGCTGATTCGACTGGATTTTGTATTCTTGCAACACGATCATGGTCTCGTAGTTCAACGGATAGAATAGAAGTTTCCTAAACTTTAGATATGGGTTCGATTCCCTTCGGGATCACAAAAGAAAAAAGCATTTTACGCAAGTAAGATGCTTTTTTCTTTCCCTCAATACTCACACTCCCGCTCACACTTAGTTTGTGTTTTTTTCTTTCAGGTACGAGCGTGAGTTTTGAGAGTGGGCTCACTGCCCCAACCAATGCTTTTCTTTTCAGAATAAGAGAGAATGAAAATGAGGAATGGGTCACTCTTCCCGTTTCACGATCTTAGATTCCCCTTTTGTTTTAGGTTTGATCTCATGATGGTAAAACAACGCATATTGTTTGGTGAATTCTGCGCCGAAGAATAAGATCATGCAGGAGTAAGAAACCCACAGCATGATCAGAACAATGGAGCCTGCCGTTCCGTAAACAGAGCCGGGATTTGCTTTCGCAAAATAAATCCCTAATGCAAATTTGCCCAAAATGAATAATACGCTAGTGACCACTGCACCGATCCAAACATTGCGCAATCGGATTTTCACATCTGGCAAAACCTTAAAAATCAAAGCAAACAGGAAGGTTATGGTTCCAAAGGATAAAACAAAATTCAGAACCTTGAACAACAAAAGCATGATATCGGGAAACCGGTTTTTGATCATTCCGCTCAACGCTTCCAATCCTGTTGTGAGCAATAGTGAAATGAGCATAAGAAAGCCTAATGACAACACCAATCCAAAGGAGAACAACCTTGTTTTAAGTGTTTTGAGCCATTTTTTGCCGGCAGTCACTTTTACCTGCCAGATTTGGTTAAGTGACGTTTGCAATGCGGAAAATACGCCGGTAGAACCCACAATCAATGTGAGCACACCAATAATCGTAGCAAACACCGATGTTTTATCTTCAGAAGCTTTTAAAATAATGCTTTGTATTGCTTCGCCGGTGTCGTGGCCCAATGCCTGTTTGATCTTGATCGAAATTTCCCCACGCACGACTTCTTCACCAAAAATCAATCCGGCTACAGCGACTATAATGACCAGTAAAGCTGGTATTGAAAAAACGGCATAATAAGCTACCACGGCGCTTTGCCGAAACGGATCAGCTCCAGCCCATTCCCGGGCAGTTATTTTCGCAATGCTCCAGAGTTCTGCGAAAAATGATTTCTTCTTTGGCATAGATTCTCAATTTCAAAGCAAAATTTAGGTGTTTACGGATTGGTTTCCAAGTAATAACAGGCAGATGTGGGAAACATGTAAGTTTTTTAATTCGAAGTTCAACCAAGGGCATCCGTGAAATTCATGCGTGAGTTTCGAGCGTGTAAGTACTTGCACAAAGAGTTTCTTAAATTATTCGTAGAATTCATCCTGCAACCTCGGTTAATTTAAAATTCAGTGTATTTAAGTTTCTTTAAGACAAGGCTATTGTTTTTTATAACTCACTGATAATTAGGTATTCTGAAGGGTAATCTCGTTTCCCCCTTTGGATGGGGATGAAGGGGGAGGACATACTATATCTGATAATCAATTACTTATGTAAAAACTCGTTATTGAATTGAAAATCAATGAAGAGTGAAATCATTGCGCTGTTTTCAGATTCTAAATACTAAATTTGTGGCTGTCTCTAAAGAAACCGACATATGATTCAATTATCTGATCGCGTAGAAGCGATGGAAGAATCCGCAACCTTGGCAATGTCCAAAAAAAGCCGCGAACTGAAAGCACAAGGAAAAGATGTGATCTCTCTGAGTTTGGGCGAACCCGACTTCTTTACACCGCAATTTATCAAAGACGCGGCAATCGAAGGAATGAATCAAAACTTTACGATGTATACGCCTGTACCCGGATACGACGATTTGCGTCAGGCGATTTCCAATAAATTTCAACGCGACAACGGCATTCACTACGATAAAAACCAGATCGTGGTGTCTACAGGAGCTAAACAAACCATTGCCAATGTAGTGATGAGTTTGATCAATGAAGGCGATGAGGTAATTATTCCGGCGCCTTATTGGGTGTCGTATGCCGAAATTGTGAAAGTAGTGGGGGGAATTCCGGTGATTGTTCCTACAACCATTGAAAGCGATTTTAAATTCACTCCCGAACAATTCGAAGCATCCATTACCGGAAAGTCTAAGCTGATGATTTTTTCATCGCCTTGCAACCCAACGGGAACGGTTTATACAAAAGAAGAACTCCGCGGATTAGCCGATGTATTGGTAAAACACCCAGATTTGGTGGTGCTTTCCGACGAAATCTACGAACACATCAATTTCTTTGGAAGTCACGCTTCGATGGCGCAGTTTGACGATGTATACAATCAAGTGGTTACCGTGAACGGTGTTTCCAAAGCGTGGGCCATGACAGGCTGGCGAGTTGGGTACATGGGTGCTCCGAAAGTGATTGCCGATGCGTGCGAAAAAGTGCAAGGTCAGTTTACTTCTGCAACTTGTTCCATCGCGCAACGTGCTACCATCGCTGCGGTGAATGCCGATCCTGCGATTTTGAAAGATATGATTGCCGCTTTCGCTAAACGACGAGAATTGGTCTTGAATGCCTTGGCTCAAATGCCTGGCGTAAAATCAAATAAACCGGGTGGAGCGTTTTACGTATTCCCGGATGTTTCTTCGTTTTTCGGAAAAACTTTCGAAGGAAAAACCATTGAAAATGCGAGCGATTTGTGCCTATACTTACTCAATGTCGGTTTGGTGGCCTTGGTGACTGGCGATGCTTTCGGTGATCCGAATTGTTTGCGTATTTCCTATGCTGCTTCTGAAGAAACCTTGACCGAAGCTATGCGTCGTATGGCAGAAGCTTTGAAAAATTTGGTGTAAATGACAATTCACGAACTCTTAGCGAATTTTGCTTCAAAGCGCATCCTAGTGGTTGGCGACGTAATGATCGACGCGTATACGCTCGGTAAAGTTAACCGTGTGAGTCCGGAAGCGCCTGTGCCGATTGTTAGTTTGGAAAAACAGGAAGAGCGTTTGGGTGGAGCGGCGAATGTGGCGCTGAACCTACAAGCTTTAGGAGCTACTGCTTTGTTGTGTTCCGTGATTGGAAATGATAGTTACGGTAAACGATTGTGTGAATTGATCACCGAACAAAATATGTCGACTGGCGGCATCGTGAAAAGCGATGATCGCGTTACAACCGTAAAAACACGTGTGATCGGGAACAATCAACATTTGTTGCGCATCGATTCTGAAGATACACATACGCTTACTTCGCAGGAAGAAACAACTTTTATAGCAACGGTAAAACAACTTTTGCAAGCTGAACAAATAGACGCGATTATTTTTGAAGATTACAACAAAGGTGTGTTGTCAGAGAATGTAATCGAATCGTTGATTGCCGAAGCCAAATCGTTAGGCATTCCAACCACGGTTGATCCGAAGAAAACGAATTTCCTTGCCTATAAAGGAGTTACACTCTTCAAACCGAATTTAAAGGAATTGCGTGAAGGTGTAGGCATTTCTTGCACGTTTGCCAACAGACCTGAATTCGACCGTGCCATTACTATTCTAGAACAAGAATTGCACAATGACATTACGTTTGTGACACTTTCAGAAAATGGCGTTTACATTAAAAATGCAAGCAACGAAAAACATGTTCCGGCGCATTTACGTACCATTTCAGATGTTAGCGGAGCAGGAGATACCGTGATCAGTGTAGCGACACTTTGCTTAGCAGCCGGATGTTCCATCGAAACGATAGCTGAGTTATCGAATCTTGCCGGTGGATTGGTGTGCGAGAAAAGTGGCGTAGTTTCCATTCAGCCCTACCAATTGGTAGAAGAATGTGAAGACAAGTCCTGGAATTAAAAACCACAAGCGGTCAACAGTTCGTTGATTCGATTGTTATAGCAGAAAGTAGTTCCCCGTTGGGAAAACGAGCATACGCAAGATGAAAAAAGAAGTAAAGCCTTACGGCAGAGAAGATCAGTCGAAGAAAGAAGAAGTAGCCGAAATGTTCAACAATATTTCCGGTAAATACGACTTTCTCAATCATTTTTTATCGGTTGGAATAGATAAACTGTGGCGCAAGAAAGCGGTAAACATGCTCCGCGAAATCAACCCGAAACGCATTTTGGATTTGGCTACCGGAACGGGTGATTTTGCCATTGAGAGCTTAAAACTCAATCCGGATGAAATAATCGGGATCGACATTTCGGAAGGCATGTTGGAAGTTGGCCGCAAGAAAATGAAAAAGCGCAAGGTTGATCATATCATTTCCATGCACTTAGGCGATTCGGAAGCATTACCGTTTGATGACGGATATTTTGATGCATTTACCGTAGGATTTGGAGTGCGTAATTACGAACACCTCGAAAAAGGATTGTCGGAAATGTTGCGTGTGCTGCGCCCTGATGGAATGGGAATTGTGTTAGAATTCTCAAAACCGAAGAAATTCCCCATCAAACAATACTATGCGTTCCACTCCAAATACATCATTCCGTTTTTCGGAAAACGTATTTCAAAGGATGAAAAGGCTTATGCGTATTTGCCCGAATCGGTAGCTGCATTTCCAGAAGGAAAAGATTTTGAAGCGATTTTAACCAAAGTAGGATACCGCAATGTGAAGTCGCGTTTGGTAGGCGGCGGAATAGCAACCATTTATTCCGGTATAAAATAAGTTTCGGCTAGTAGCGTTATGGTGTTGAATATGAAGTTCCCGATTTCCATACTGTGTTGTCTTTTAACGTTGGGTGCATTTGCCCAGCCCGAAAAAACGAAGAATTACAGACGCTTTGATGAAAAAACGCTGCATTTCGGATTTATGCTAGGAGCCAACTCGGCCAATTTCAACATTATTCCCGTTCCGGATGCTTACGAAAAGTACGGTATCAAATCATTGGAGAATAAAAGTCAGCCTGGCGGACAAGTAGGTATCGTAACGACGTTAAAATTATGGCATCCTGTGGTGCGGTTGCGTTTCATCCCGACACTTTCGTTTCAGGAACGCGTGATTCAGTACTATTATCAAAATCCTGATCCGTTGGCGAAGAAAGATATTTATGCTGAAGAGCGGGTCAATTCTACCAACCTTGATTTTCCGATGATGCTGCAATTCAGAACACTTCGGCTGAATAATTTCGCCAGCTACGTGCTTGTTGGCGGTCAGTATTCATTCGATTTACAATCTCAGGAAAAAGCATCGCAGTCGTTCATTGATCCGTTTATCAAGATTAGAGCCAACGATTTTCAAGGACAAGTAGGGGGAGGACTTGAGTTTTTTGCACCGTACTTTAAATTCGGTTTCGAGATCAAGTATTCGCAAAGTTTTTCTAACTCGTTTATTCAAGACGGAACACCTTCTTCCAAACCCATCGATCAGTTGTTTAACAAAGTGTGGTGGTTTTCACTCATTTTCGAAGGATAAAATAATTTTTAATGTTGGATTTTTGATGTTGGATTAAGTCCATCATCCAACATCAAACATCAAGCATCCGAAAATCAGCTATCTTTGCCCCTCCATGAACGATCCGAAACAACTCCAACTCCAAGTATCTCCCGAGCTAGCAGCCGACGCGGAAAAACTTCATTTGTTCATTGCCAAGGAAGAACATCTTTCACCCGATTCGTTTGAAGTTGTATGGCACAAACGTTCCATTGATGCGCGCAAGCGGGATATCAAAATCAATGCAACTTTGTTGATTTATCCGAAAGGAGGAGTGCCGGAAAAGGAGGCTGTTTTTCACCCGAAGAATGTTGCTGAGGCTGAGCCGGTTTACATCATTGGTGCAGGTCCTGCAGGTTTGTACGCAGCGCTTAGAGCGTTGGAATTGGGTTTGAAACCGATCGTCATCGAACGCGGTAAAGACGTTCGGGCCCGACGCCGAGATCTGGCGAAATTGAATAAGGAACAACTCGTAAACCCCGAATCGAACTACTGTTTCGGTGAAGGTGGTGCGGGAACGTATTCCGACGGAAAATTATACACCCGTTCCAAGAAACGAGGCGATGTCTTAAAAACACTAGAATGGTTAGTGCACTTTGGCGCTCCGCAAGATATCTTGGTCGACGCTCATCCGCATATTGGAACCAATAAATTACCACAGCTGATTGTAGCAATGCGCGAGTGTATTATTGAATATGGCGGTGAAGTGCGCTTTGAAGCTAAGCTCACCGATTTGTTCATCGAACAGCATCAAGTGGTCGGAATTGAAATCAACGGAAGTCAGCGAATCGATTGTTCCAATGTAATTTTGGCTACTGGTCATAGCGCCCGCGATATTTTTTACCTTTTGCATGATCGCGGTGTAAAATTGCTGGCAAAACCGTTTGCTTTAGGTGTGCGGGTCGAGCATACGCAAGAACTCATCGATACCATTCAATACCACGGTCGACTCAACGACGAATTACTTCCGCCGGCTTCGTATGCCTTGGTAACGCAAGTGGAAGACAAAGGTGTTTATTCGTTTTGCATGTGTCCGGGAGGAATCATTGCTCCATGCGCTACGGCAGAAGGAGAAGTGGTTACCAACGGTTGGTCGCCTTCCAAACGCAATAATCTTACGTCCAATTCCGGAATTGTGGTAAGTGTAGAACCGCAGGAATTACCCAACTATACGCCCGATAATCCGTTTGTTTGTTTGGAATTTCAACAGCAAGTAGAACAATCCTGTTGGAAAGCTGCGGGGAATACCCAACGTGTTCCGGCTCAACGAATGATGGATTTTATAGACCGGAAAAAATCAACCGATTTCCCTCGAACATCCTACCAACCCGGCATTGTAAGTGTTGATTTGAATTCGGTTTTACCTGATTTCATTGCTCGCAGATTGCGTAAAGCCTTTGTAGATTTTGATCGTAAAATGCGTGGTTATTTAACCAACGATGCTGTTTTACATGCGCCGGAATCACGTACTTCATCACCGGTTTCCATTCCACGCAACCCAGAAACCTGCATGCATGTTGAAATTGCCGGTTTGTATCCGTGTGCAGAAGGAGCTGGATATGCCGGAGGAATTGTTTCAGCTGCGATAGACGGAATGAAATGCATGGATGCAATTGCTGCTAAATTGGAGCAGAAAGCAGAATAAGTCGCTCTTATTTTCTCACTTCGGCTAGCAAAATAGCGGTTGCTGTAGCTACATTGAGTGATTCTGCCGCACCGAACTTTGGAATGGTAACGGCTTGTGTAATCAACGGAAGAAGTTTATCTGAAATACCGTTTCCTTCATTTCCCATCAACAAAATTCCGTCAGATTGATACGCAACCGATTTGTAATTATCTCCATCGAGTAAGGCGCCATAAATCGGTCGTTTGGAAGATGATAGATAATCGGAAAGTTCAGTGTAAACAACCTGAATGCGGAAAATAGCGCCCATGGAAGCTTGCACTACTTTCGAGTTATAACAATCAACCGTTTCGCGGGAGCAGACAATGCGTTGAATGCCGAACCAATCGGCTAAACGTAGAATTGTTCCCATATTTCCGGGATCCTGAATACTGTCTAATGCCAATTCAAATCCGGTTTCGTTTGTTTCAAAATTCGGACGTTTGAAAACGGCGATCAATTTATTCGGTGTTTTTAGTCCCGAAAGTTGTTCCATCTCGGTTGTATCTGCACTGAAAGCCATTTCTTTGAGTTTTTCAGGAACCAGTGACAGGTCATCTTTGTGGGCGATTAACGAAACAAGCATTTGGAGTTGATACTCCAAACCTTCGAGTACCATCTTTTCTCCTTCAACTACAAAAACACCTTCTTGTTCGCGTATTTTTTTTTGTTGAAGACTTCGGATCCATTTAATCTTGGCCTTAGAGATTTTTTCCATGTTTGTTTCAGTGGGTCAAACTTACTGTTTTTTGGTTAGTTGATCGCAAGTAGTGGGGAATTGGTGCAGCAGAGTTTTTGAGGTGATTTAATGCGAATATCAGTGTTTTCAGTACCATAAGTGATTCTAAACATGCCTGAGGCAGTCACGCGGTTAGAAACGGATAAGATTTGGGACAATTTTCAAGTGAAATTCTGCTTGTAATGGAATTCTTCAAAACAAAGATGCTAATCATGGATTGCAAGTTTTTGTAGAAGTAACTCTTTATTTCATGAATCCCAGTAAAGATGAGGCTTTAAGTGTTTTAACGGTTAGAAACGGATAAGTTTTGGAACAGATTTCAAGTGAAAATCTGCTTGTAATGGAATTCTTCAAAACAAAGATGCTAATCATGGATTGCAAGTTTTTGTAGAAGTAACTCTTTATTTCATGAATCCCAGTAAAGATGAGGCTTTAAGTGTTTTAACTGTTAGAAACGGATAAGTTTTAGGGTGGATTTTGGGTGTAATTCGACCTATTCTTAGAAGTCCTTGGTCTCTTTTTGCAGATCGAGGCTTTTTTGTTATTCGATTTTCCTAGCATCCCGCACAAGTAAAATAAGTCGCTGCAATCCAATTAATAACAACGCAATGACAATATACTCAGCGAAACGAATGAGAATAACCCAAACTAAGCTGATTTGTTTCACCATTTCGCCTTGTTGGTTATAACACTTGAAATCCTGCGTGTAGATTGTCTTTCCACCGTATGGATGCCCAACATCTGTTTTACGGTCTAAGCTGGTTCCTGAATCGCAATTGCACCATTCTACCGGTTTGTTGTAAAACAAGTTTCCTGTTTGATCAATGACCGCTCCCATCAACGCATAAAACACCACAACAGCACCTAAAATGGATTTTCCTGCCGTTGATTTCACTTTGCGACGTAATGGGAAAACAATAAAACCGATTATTCCGATTGCCAAAAAGATCAAACTTGCCACGCCTTCAAAGGTTGACATGCTTGCTATCAGTAAAACAATGAATGCGATAAAAGCAAAAACGGTCAAAATAGCGATGATTGCAGAAAGCCAAGAAGGCATACGACTAAACAGCGATTTAGACGGTTGAGTGGTTTCAATTGGTGAATCTCCTAGCCAATTACCGCAATGGCTACAGTATTTTGAAGCAGTTGGATTGGAGCGATTACAATGTGAACAAGAAATCATTCGATTGTTTTTGGTTGATACGAAGAAAAGAAAAAGTTAGGATTCGTTATTAAAAAATCGAATGATTGAAACAATAAGATTAAATTCTGATCAGTTTTATGACAGTAACTTCAGCTGAACTGTTTAGTCGAAGGAAGTAACTCCCGCTACGCAAACCTGTCACATGCAATTGTTGAAACGACTCTCCCGACAATTCACCTTTAGCAACTACTTTTCCGTTAATGTCGCACAATTCATAGTTTCCGTTAGAGTAATCTGTATCTTGAAAAGCAATGGTGATGTCTTCTGAAAACGGATTCGGAAAAGCGATAATACCTGTTCCGGTCAATTCAAAAGCTTCAGGTTCTTTTTCTTCAAACCAGTGCATATCGGTCTTCCAACCTGCATTTTCTGTCTTGATGATCGTTTTATAAGGAGTAAAGCCATATTGGGGAAAGACACCGTATTCATTGTTGCGATTGAAGTCATTTCCCAGAACAAGAAGATAGTCGTCGTTGACATCGAAAAAGGCATCCGTTTTCCATCCGAACGGAGATGATTCTTGCGCTAATCGTTTATACCCAGCTTCAATACCGTTCACGAACCGAATAACGATCAATTGGCCTGTTTGATCAGTTCCGTAGACGTAATAATCATTTCCATTACTATTAGCGCGAATCGGATAAAAGGGAGTGGAATCTTGAGAAACTTTTACATTTATGATTCGGTCTTGGTCAGACGAATAAGTATAAATAAATCCTTCCAGGAGATGACATCCACCAGAATAAACAGTCGATTCTGAAAAAGCATCCAATTGCATGTTTCCCCTGAAATAACCACACACAAGATCGTATTGTCCGAATGTAGTTCCTGAAGTAAATCCACCCAAATCTGAACTAATCAACGCCTTTGAATGAATTGAATTACCTTGCTGATCAAATGTTTGATGAACATAGTTCCAACTTCGATACTCACATGAAGTTGACCAATTAAAATATCCTTGAGATAGCGCGTAGCTCAGGCTTTTCGTTTGTGGATTATAGGTTATTGCTCTATTTTCACCTAAGGTATTTGTCCACTGATTTCCTGTGTTTTTTAGAAAAACAATGTTCCCTTCAGGGGAAAATTTTGCCAATGCGTTCGATAGATTCTCTGAAGACAAGAATAGTCCATCAACCACACATTGTCCGTCTCGATGAATCAATGAAAGATAAATGGAGTCTTGTTCATCAATGGTCATCCCATCAATTTCAATGCTATTAATAAAGTTGGTATTTGTGAGTTTCTTTTTCCAAATAATAGCACCGTTCGCACCGCTAATTTTGGCTAAAAAAATACCTGAAAAGGAAGTGAAAAGTGTATCGTCTTCAAAATAAGCTTCTTTTGAATAAGGAGCTGTTACAAAGATGTCTCCATGACTATCGGTTACAAAATGTGAATGTGGAAATCCAAGCGTAAACCGATCCCCAACAGATTGCACCCAACTCAAGTTTCCGTAGTTATCATACTTGCAAAATACGGTTGAACCTTTTAGCGAATCAGAAAAACTGCTCTCCGATGAAAGAATGGAATTGTAATATGAATCATTTATTGTAAAACTGATAATAACACTTCCGTCAGCTAATAATTGAGTTCCCGAGTTATAATTTTCGTCATAGTTAAATTCCCAAAAGCCAAGTGTTTTTTGCGGGAAGGCCAGCTCCCTTGTCCATGTTTCAGAATTAATAGGAGGTGTTTCGGGTTGTGGTTGTGTGCCAACAATGAGTGATCTGCGTTCTAAAAACACACCTGATTCATTGCACCGAAACCAGTAAAAAAAGTGGTCGTACTTTCGGCCATAAGAAATTTCTTGTTGGTTTGAAAAGGGGAAATAAGACGTGATCACGCCATTTTTTGAAGTATAGAGGTAAAACAATGAATCATTTCCGTTAGACATGATCGCATAACACGTGTCAATACCATCAGAGTAAGTAAAGGACGGAAACTGATAATAACTTGCTGATGGATCTATGTTTGAAAATAAACCGGATACTCCCCCCAATGCTACATCCTTTATCATTCGAATAGAATCATTGTCGAGTCGTGCCAATTCCATTCCGTAGCGATGTGTCAACAACCGAAAAACATTTTTAGCAGGTCTCAAATCAACTTGCGTTTCATAAAAATCCAGTTTGCCTTCAAAAGGGACCTCCGTGTAGTTTTGTGGATCGTTGTAATTTCCTTTGATCAAAACTGACTTGTACGTTTCGATCCATGCATAAAAGTCATCGTTTTCAAATGAAATGGATTCGGTTGATAAACTGTCTATGAAAAGAGTCGTTCCACTAGCGGTCAAATCAGTTTTCCAGAGTGCGTTGTACCCGAAGTCGTGATAGACTGAGAGAAAATACTCGTTGTTTTTAATGCCTGTATAATTGATAAAACCCTGTGTCTGGTCACATGGAATTGTAGCTCGAAGTTCGGGGCCTGATGCAACAGAAGCATTGTACAAATGATAATCTCCGATTCCTTTGGAAATGACTATCAACGAATCATTTGCCACAAATGAATAGATAAGTGGCTCATTAAATGCATGAATGATTGTTGGACTTCCCATCGCAATACCGCATTTCAACAATTGATGTTTTCCGGTTGCATGATCGTAGCGTGAGAAAAACAATTGGTCTGAGATCACTTTCAATAGTTTTAACGCATAATCGTTGTTTGAAGTAACAAGATTGGAAGCCACCACAGCTGAGGAAGTTTTTATGCCATTGGTATCAATGTGTAAAACGGAATACTCTTTATCATTTCCGTTTGAAGCATAGTTGGAACGAGCATAAAACACACCTGAAGTGCTTTTCAATAGTTCAGTTCCGTAAGAATCGTAGTTGATGGTGTCCAATATCTGCGTGTTTCCAGTGGCGTAATTGACTTTGCAAAGAATAGATTCCCAGTAATTTTTATGGATGGATACAAGCTCTAAATCATTCCCGAAGGTGGCAGTTGATGTAACGGTGGCATATTCAACATCGAAAAACCCGATCTGTTCTACTTGGGCTTTAACCGAGAACGTAAAAAATAAGCCAAGTATAGATGTAACTAGTTGATTCAGATAAGGTTTCATAGTTGACATTTTTCGTGTAAATATCGGATTGTACAAATGTACAGTTTTACTGAAATAATAGCCGGATACTGCGTTTGAAAACAATTGAATTAATAGCATTTCTCTAAGATCAAGGTGTTTTACTTTTCGAGCGTTTTATCGGTCAATGCAATCTCATAAGAACTTCATTATCTTTACCTGTCGCAAATAAATGCTTCATTCAACGAGGAATAATTGTTCGGTTTATGTTTTATCAAGTTATTCTTTTGATTAGTTCATTGGTGCCGGCCGGAATACTTGCATTCACCAACCCGACTTTTTTTCGTGAATTGTGGCTTGACCTGCGCTTAGGACGAATTTTTCATTATTTCGTGCTGTTTCTCTTCGGGTTTGTGGTACATCATTCCTCCATTGGTCAGTTAGAAGAAGTAACGCCCTTAACATGGATCAAGTTACCGTTGTATTTTATAACTCTTGTTTACGCTGCTGTTTTCGCCATTGCAACCAACAACAAAGAAGACCTCGAAATAGATAAAATCACCAATGTTAATAGGCCTTTAGTGAAAGGAACTGTCAACCCGCGACGATATTTGCGCATCGCTTTTTTGAGTTTAATCATTTCGTTGGTGGTGGCTGCTTGTGCGAATGTGGTATTGTTGTTTGCTATCGTTGGAATTTCAGCAGTGTATTACGTTTATTCTTGCAAGCCTTTTAAAATCAAACGATTTGTCTTTTTAGCCAAGTTCTTGATAGGTATCAACTCATTGATTTCAACATTCTGCGGTTTTCTCATTGGTGGTGGACAATTCGCTGAATTTCCGGTTTTCTGGACCGTTTTCATTTTGGTTCCGGTTTCTTTAATGGCCAATTTCATCGATTTGAAAGATACCGATGGTGATCGTTTGGCCGGAATAAAAACGCTTCCTGTAATTTGGGGAGAACGCATTGCAAAACGATTGATTGCCTTGTTTACTTTTTCGGCATACGTTTTTGTGTTTTTCTATTTTAATTCACTTCTGATCGGTGTGTTATTGTTGGTTACTGTTTCTGTGCATATCTATTTGATTTTACGACAACCTTATCGGGAAAAACCGCTATTTTTATTGCACAACAGTCTGTTTTTAGGACTGATATTATTGTTATTGATTCAACCGTACATACATGATTAGTGTGTTGAAAAAACAAGGAATTGTACTACTGCTTTTGTTGCTGAATGGTTCGTTTCAGGTTCAAGGTCAGTTTACGAAAGGCGATTTAGTGCGTTCAACCAGCCAAGCAGCGGCATTTTTGAAACAAGCACAAACCGAATCAGGTTCCATCAAAGATTCTACAAATGTCTTGTTCAGTATCTGGGAAACCATTTTGGTGACAGATGCGTTATTGGATCAATTTCCTGCTACCGATTCGACAATTCTGCGCGCAGCAACATGGCTTCAATCACTAGAAACCGAACAAGGATTGGTGTGTCATAACGTGAAGTGCTCCCGCAATTATTGCATCGAAACTTCAGCGTTATACATTCGCCTGTTAGCACGATTGAAATCAACGGGTAATTTAGAAGAACGAGTAAAAACAATCGAACAATTACAAGAAAAAAACGGCTCATGGAAGGTTGGTAATCCGGATGTATTGGATAAAACCGATTTCCCTTCCGTTACCGGTTTTGTTCTCAACCTGTATGCTGATCTAAATTATCAATCGGCCAAAACATGGGATGCCTATTTGTTTCTCATCAGTAGTCAGTTGGAAAACGGGTCTTGGGGAAAAACCTGGGAATATTACAATTGTCCGGGCTACGCGCTTTGGCAGTGTCTTCCTGCCATCAAAAAATGCCCTTCCGGAGCAATTACGTTTGAAAAAGCAAAAGCATTTATTCTTTCCTCTCAGTTGGAAAACGGGAGTTGGTATGTTGCAGAAAATGAACAAACAAATCATGTTTCGGCCGAATTGCAAACTGCATTTATGCTCAGTTGTCTGCAAGAAGAAAAAGATGAAACTTCCAAAAAAGCGTTTTATAAAGGTATTTCCTTTTTATTGAGTAAACAATTGCCTAGCGGTGCGTGGGAAGGCGGATTTTTCCCCATTCCGAATGAACGCTACAAAAAACGGGAATACCTCATAGCAACTGCCTTAACGTATAAGTTATTGATCGCAACCTTAAACAATTTCAACGATGAGTAGATTGGGTTGGTA
>Ga0302296_1000180_pt1 | contig 55374 bp, 40 predicted proteins | sample III_Fen_N3_1_FD_194546 | JGI IMG/M metagenome (GOLD analysis project Ga0302296, IMG submission 194546) | Peat permafrost microbial communities from Stordalen Mire near Abisko, Sweden - III_Fen_N3_1 | ecosystem: Environmental > Terrestrial > Soil > Wetlands > Permafrost | place: Sweden: Abisko... | reverse complement strand
TACAGGTCCGTAGTGTCCGGTTAACGAATTGTTGTTGAGTTGAATCCAAACCCCCAATTCGCGCAGACGATGTGCCATTTTGGTAGAACCATGAAAATAGACATACCGCTCGAAATGCGCTATAATCGGTTGATATCCTGAAGAAATCAGGTCAAATACCACATCTTCCAACTGCGTGGGTTCATTTCTAAACGAACACTCAAACAAAATACAATTGGTGTGAAACGGCAGTAAATCTTTCGTTTTGATGCGGTCAAAAAGTGTTTCATCAAAATAGTATTCAGCAGAAGCTTCAATTTCTATGGTTAATCCAATTGCCAAAGCCGCCGCCCGAAGTTCATCGCGCTTGGATAAAATGAGTGCTGTTGTATTATTGTACACCCCGTTCATAACGTGTGGAGTGGTAATCACCTTTCGGTAACCCAATTCCTGGAATTTGCGCAACATTCCCAATGAATGGTCCATGGTTTTGGCACCATCGTCGATACCCGGAAGTAAATGACTGTGCAAATCGACTTGCAAAGCAGACAAATCAACCGGTTCTGAGTTGCGGTTTGACTTCAAAAAAGAAAAAATTCCCATAATGCTGTTGAAGATACAAAAGTAAGTCTTACGACCGGCATCCGTCATTCACAAGGCTGATTTTTAACTATAACGTAAAATTAAGTTTACATACTAAATCGATTGAGGGGCTACCACTCTAGATAAAGGTATTCGTGGCAAGTACTTTAGCTTTTACAAATTACTACTTATGAAACGGGTCCTTTTTTTAACATTCGGTTTAGTATTGGCTTCACTTTCTCTTAACGCACAGACTTTTAGCTGGAGCGGTTACACAAGTGGATCGATGTCATACACAACGGGAATTATGAACGCAACCGTTACTTCATCAGCACCGGGTTTTCAAAATACCACACCGCGGCATTTTGCGGCAACAACAGTTGGAAGCGGACAATGCGGACTAGCCGGTGGACTGGCATTGGAACATATGTTCGGAAATATTACTTCCGCACACTCCACACTAACACTCGATTTTACGCAAGGAAACAGTACTAACGGAACTTGTTCTTCTATCACATTCCCCATTAAAGACATTAACTCTGACGAATCGGTACAAACCTTTGCCGACTGGGTGGAAATTTCGGCTGTAGATGGAAACAACAACCCTATTGCAGTAGCAAGTATCACTGCAACCGGCGGAACAAATAAAGTGGTCACAACTTCCGGAAACACGCGAATTATCAAAGGCTATAACAGTAGTAGTTATGCTTCCAGAGGTACTACTGCTTGTGATAACATGAATATCAGCGTTACACCTCCGGCCGGAGTTACATTAAAACGAATTGTCATCAAATATCACCCGGATTATACGGCTTCGCCTCAATGGTATTGGAACTTTTCAGGACCAACACGTCCGGCCTATCAATACATTTCTATTGGTTCAATAACAGCAACAGCTACGGGTGGTGGTTGCCTTGTGTTACCGGTAGACTTGGTTTCGTTTACAGCGCAACGCGAAGATCGATCGGCCAAACTCACGTGGGTAACTGCTTCTGAGGAAAACAACGGACAATTTGTAGTAGAACGCACAACAGATGGCGATCATTATGAAACGGTAGCCGTTGTTGAAGGCAAAGGAACAACACAATCTACTTCCATCTATTCAATTACGGACGAACACACTCCTGATCTATTAACGTATTACCGCCTGAAACAAATCGATGCAGATGGTAACCCGACCTATTTTGATTTGATTTCACTAGAAGAATTGGAAGGTGATGAATTGATTCAACGCGTTTATCCGAATCCAGCGAATGAAGTGTTGGTCTATTCACTAAACTCCCTTGGCAATCAATCGTATGCGATTCAAGTAACTGATCAATTAGGACGAACCGTTTACAGTGAAACAAGTACGACTGATAACGGACTCTCTGAACACACACTAGATGTGGATGCTTTCGAAAACGGAAGTTATATGATGACTATCCGATTAGAAAACGGAAAAACACAATGCACGCGCTTTGTAAAGTGTGATTAAGCTTATAACTTATTCGCTACCAAATTCTTGTCTAGAATACGTTTGAGCTCTGTCATTTGATCGGCTGAAACAGCACGTCTTGGAATGAAATTGGCTACTTGCGGCGTTTGCCAGATACAGATAAAGGAAGCATTCGTGGTCACTTTATACAATTGAATCCATTTGTAATCAGTGGAAAATGATTCTCCTTGGAGCGTAATGCCGTCCTTTTTCACATGGTATTCAATGGTTTCACCAATTCTGGAAACGGCTTTGAAATTGCGTTTTGCACTCAAATACGTCATCAACGGAATCACCGATAAGCCGATCGAAATTGGAATGAGATTGAACAGTTTTCCGTCAGCCGATTGCAGGTTCATCACCAAATACACCACCAACCAGATCAAGATAGCACACATCACAAACAACACTGTTAGTTTTCTGAATTGCAGGAAAAAACTAATGCGGATGTAGTCTTGTTGGGTGAGCTTCGTTGAGATAATCATGAGTTACTTAAATAGGTGCTATTCCATTAATTCTGGAACGCAATGAACGTCTAAAATTAGCACTATTTCTATGGCAACCTTTTCACAGGCCAAAATCACTCGTAATTAGCATTCCAACAACTCACAAATTATCATACGTTAAGCTTATGTGAACAGTCCGCTTTCAGGTAACTAAATCGTTATATTAGCGCGATTAAACTACACTTCATGAAACATCTCCTCTCGATTTTCCTGTGCTTGCTGTTGGCAACTAATTATGCTCAAAATCTACAAAAACCTTCTACCGTTGAAATTCAATCGTTGCCTCTTTGGGCGAAAAAAATGTATGGTGACAACCCCAATGTTTTTGAGGTAGACGCACTTTACAAAGCCTATTATAAGCAACAAACGTTTGTAAAAAACTACCATACACAATACTATAAACGCTGGAAACGATCCATTGTAAACAGGGTTGATGCCAACGGTTTCGTAATGACACTCACTTCAGCCGAATTACAAGCTATTCAACAAGAATACTTGGCAAAACAATCACTTGAGAAAACATCCAACTGGTCGGTGGTAGGTCCGATAACCAATTACCAGGAAGGTGGAACAGAAGGATCCGGACAAACCAATGTCTATTCGTTTGATCAATGTTTGGGAACACCTGCAACCATGTATTGCGGCACAGAACCGGGCGAAGTTTATAAAACGTCCGACAATGGCGTCAACTGGACATGTGTTTCTGCAGCCCTCGATTTCGGGAGTGGTGTCACATCCGTTGAGGTGCATTTTTCCAATCCGAATATTGTCTTTGCAGGTGGAAACAATGGTGTTTTTCGCTCAACCGATGGTGGAAGTAACTGGACAAACGTACTTCCCGAATCAAACTTCGGCGTGAATGAAATTCTGATCAATCCGGCAAACGATCAACTTGTGATTGCTGCTACCGATAAAGGGTTGTATCGCTCAACCGACGGTGGAACCAACTGGACACAATTGGTGAATGTTGCCTGCTACGATGTAAAAGCAAATGTCACAAATGCTGCCACACTTTATTTGGTGCGCGATAATCCGAATGAAGATTTGTGTGAGTTTTATCGTTCTACCGATTCGGGCGCTACATGGATTATCCAAACAACGGGCTGGCACTACTCCACCGATCCGGGAAGAAATGACGGTGGCGCACGATTAGCAGTAACCGCTGCTGATCCCAATCGTGTTTACGCTTACCTCATCGGTGAATCGAAAACCGGTGATACAGGATATATCGGTGTTTACCGCAGCGATGACGGAGGAACTTCATGGACTTTACCCAACGGACCTGCGGGCGGACCTTACGATGCCAATCACATGAATCTGGCAATTGGTAGTCCAGATTGGCAATATCACCAAGGATTTTACAATTGTGCTCTGATGGCTTCTGCTACCAATGCCAATGAAATTTTGGTCGGCGGATTGAATGTGTACCGATCAACAGACGGCGGTGCAACTTTTACGAGTGTTTCCGGCTATGTTCCCGGCCCAATTAACATGCACGTAGACAACCAGGATTTCCGCATGTTAGGAACTGAAGCTTGGATCACAACCGATGGTGGAATCTACCGTTCGGCGGATTTTTTCAATACACAACCAACCTTTACCATGAGCGGTGTGCACGGATCCGATTATTGGGGATTTGGAAGTGGCTGGAACGAAGATGTTCTTGTTGGAGGTTTGTACCACAATGGAAACCTTGCTTACTACGAAGACTACGGCGATGGAAACTTCTTGGAACTTGGCGGCGGTGAAGCTTCTACCGGTTATGTGAATCCGGGAAACAACCGCAAAACCTATTTCTCGGATATTAGCGGACAAATCATTCCTGTCAATCTCAACGACCCTATCGGAAGCGCACCTTTCGGAATGTCGCCAAACGAAAGCTATTGGGCGGCCGAATCCAGTGAAATGGAGTTTCATCCGAACTGTTACAGCATTGCTTACATCGGAAATGAGAATTCAATTTGGAAAACAACAGATGCCGGCGGATCGTTTAATCTACTGCATGCATTCGGTGCTGATGCAAATGCCAAAATCACGTACATTGAGGTTTCTTCGAGTAACCCGGATGTGATTTACTTGCACCAACAACCGTCTTCGGGTTCTACCGGTACGCTCTGGAAAACAACCGATGCCGGACAAACTTGGAACAGCATCACCATTCCTGCGGGAAACAGTTCACGCATGTTATTGGCCATTAACCCAACAGATGAAAACAACCTGTGGATGGCTTATCCAAGCGGTTCGAACGGTAACAAAGTGTATAAAACAGTCAATGGTGGTACTTCTTGGACCAACATTACGTCAGCAACACTCAACAACGAAAGCATCCAAAGTTTGTCGCATGTAGCTGGAACAGATGGCGGCATTTATGTGGCTACCAATCGTGCGGTTTACTACCGAAACAATACCAATACCTGGCAAATTGACAACGCCGGATTGCCTACTTACACTTCAGGTAATATTCTACGTCCGTTTTACCGCGATGGCAAAATGCGAATGGCAACTTACGGAAAAGGTATTTGGGAAAGCGCTCTGAACGAAGCTCCTACTTCTATTATTGCGCGCATTACCGTCGATAAATTGCAACAAACCGCCGTTTGTAGTGTCGATTCTTTTTACTTCGATGATTATTCATTTATGAATCACACCAACGCATCGTGGCAATGGACATTCCCAACCGGAAGCCCGGCAAGTTCTACCGATCGCAATCCTGCAGTATTGTTTACCACAGCTGGAACGCACTTAGCTATATTGCACATCACCGACGGAAACGGAAACACGGATACCGACAGCATTTATGTTGACTTAAATTATTACACCTTGCCTTTTGCGCCATTGAGCGAAGATTTTCAAGGAAATTTCTTACCAAACGGCTGGAGCTTAAACAATGAAGATGGCGGTGGTCAATGGTCACTTTCTGTTGCGGCAGGTGGATTCGGCAATTCCAATCAATCGGCCATTTTCGATAACTACAACATTTACGGAACCGGCACAACCGATGATATGATTATTCCATTGAATGCGAGTGGTGTAATGAGTGAATTGAAACTGTTTTTCGATGTTGCTTACGCGCGCTGGGGAGCATCCAATTCAGATTCGCTTTCTGTTTTGGTTTCAACCGACTGTGGAGCTACTTACAACGAATTGTACTATAAAGGCGGAACCGATTTGTCTACATCGCCTGATTTCCAAGATCTATTTGTTCCAACTGCCGCACAATGGCGAACAGACTCAGTTGATTTATCGGCTTACATTGGCGAAAGCAACCTGCAAATTGTTTTCCGCAATCATGGTTATTATGGCAACGCGATGTATATCGACAACATCAATATCGGAAGCGATCTTTCGGTAGCATCTTCTGAAATTACAGCAATTTCTGTTTTTCCAAATCCCGTAAAAGCAGGTGGATTATTAAGTATTCAAACGCCTAAAAATGCAGAAATGCAATTGTATGACCTTAACGGAAAAAGCATTGCCTGCTATACCGGAATCGGCAATTGTCAAATCGCTATTCCGGCAGAAACACAAGCAGGAATGTACGTTTTACGCATCAAAACCGATACGCAAATTGTGAACAAACGGGTTGAGGTGTTGAAATAGTGTAAACTCAAGATAACAGCAAAGTCGGGGCTGCCACACTACAAGGCTACCCCGACTTCTTCTGCGATTATAAACCTAACTCTTATTTCCAAACAGGAATACGATCACGCGTAACCGAATTTCCCAATTGTTGGAATGTTTCTTTTGTCATGTAATGTTTTACCGGATGATAGCGCCCTAAGAATCCATCTGAATTGTTATTTCCTATTGCACCTTTTGTAAACTCAGTTCCACTCCAGGTACTTTTACTCCAAGGCAAATGTGTTTCGGTTGGTGATTGTGGAAAATCCCATTCAGGACTCACACTGATCCACCGAATGGAAAACGATTGCGTACAGGTAGTTCCCCAATTGATCCATGTTACACCATTTTCTTTTGTTGCATTCGAAGGTCGATCTTCCGGGCGCGAGTAAACAATGATGTAATTTCGGTCATTGTCCAATACCAATTCATCGTCCATTACTGAAGTCTGTTCCAATCCTTTGATTTCAGAGAACGGAAATTCAGCATCGTACGATGTAATCGACCAATAGCGACATTCTGCTGGCTTGAACAACTTCTCCCCATTTCGGGTATCCGGAAAAGTGGGTAATTTGCCCGTTATAACAAACACCTTCCCTTTTTTGATTGATGTTCCTGAAGTAAGAATGGCGGCGTAGGCGCAAGTAGTTGCATGTGGTTCATAACAAGCAGGTGCCGGCATGTTTTCACCACGGCCATTTACTCCTTTATCCAATTGTCGCACATATTCTTTGTGTTCAGGTTTTTCGCGATAAAGCGCATGTGAAAGACCAGATGAAATTTGCAGGAAAATTCCAAATTGCTTATCCCAGCCAATTGTTGGTCCATTGTAAGGTGCCGGATCGGAATCACCTTTCACTCGTTGCGCCATAGTGGTCTCGGAAGCCTTTATCATTCCATCAAATTCCGCTTCTATGAAAAATTTTTCACCTGTTTTAAGTTGATAGTAAATGTGTGGCATTCCAACCCCTGCATAAACGTCCTGATCTTTGTCGATGGCGTAGTAACGCATCCAAATATCTCCAAAATCCCATACACCACGATTATGCCCATGCTTTTCATCCTGAGCCCATGGTCCCTGATATTGAATGGCGCTTCCATAACGTTTGGCACCATTTCCACGATAAGGCGGTTTGTGGGTTGGGTCAACCTTACTTGGGTTCCCAATTGCCATTTCGTAGACAATTTCGTAAGCGCGATTGGTTACCGTTCTATCCGCATTGGGTAAAAACGGGTTTTGGTTACCCGGTTTCGGAATGACATCCGCATCCACGATACTCACCTCTCCCTTACCACTCCATTTATCAAAACGGTATTCATGTGCATCAAATGGAGGAGAAACTTGTACATTAAAAAAACGGCAATGCGGAAAATCACCTTCAATATGCACGGTACTTCCGAATGGTGCAAGCAAAACAGGCGACAATAAATAGCTTACATGCGGATCAGGGAAACTACCGTAAAGATGATTAAAATCAATGGCATGTGTCGGACGAAATACCCATTGTTTTTTCGGATTGATATCTTCGAATCGCACCAATTTAAACCCTTTGTATCGCGACGGATCATACCCCTTCGGAATCAACCTCAACGGAATCATCTCATCGGCTTTTCCAGCGTACCAAAGTCGAATATAGGCTTCAAGTGAATCGGAAATTCGTTGTGCCTCAACATTGAGCGAATCAGGATCCGGCACATTCGGATAAAGGGGTGGTTTCGGCAAACAAGCACCGATTACAAGTAGCAAAACTGCTACAACAGACAATACTACAAATTTCATCAAACTGTGATTTTATGTTTTCAAACACTTATTAAACATCAGTCTATGTAAAGTGTTTTGTTTATTCCTCTGTATTTTCCTCTGACCTTTCCTCCAACGCTGGTAGCTTGTGTAGCATTGGTTTCAATTTGTCTATCCAGTTGTGTATAAGCAGACCCGACAGGCAATTGATTTAGTTGAGATAAAGGTAAAACCAAACTAGTAGATTGCACTGAATTTTGGAGGAAAACTTGAAAATTACCGGTATTAATAGTATTCCCAATAACTAATCCAATCGTTTCATTCGCGCCCAGACTGGTACCTCCCCATGAATAGGTAAATGCATCGTCTCTGGAAATTGTATCAATGTCAGGATTGCTAATTTCTGCTGCAAGAGTTGCTGTATTGGTATATACGTTTCCATTCAAATCTTTGTAACTAAACGTACCGGTTGTCACTAGTCCTGCATATTCTTTTCGGTAATACGCAAAGGTCTGATCGTAGGGAATGACCTCGTTATTGAATTTTATTTCCGCAGGCGAATCCAGTTTCAACTGCGTTCCAGATGCGTTGCTAAATTTAAAAATAGCCGACGCATAGGTCTTGTCCTGGTTTTTATCATAGAACAATTCATATTCTACATAAATCTTGTCTTGATTTACATCACTTGACGGTTCGCTTTGGCATGAAAACAAACTGACTGCTGTTATCCATGAAATCATGGCATACTTTACTACTTTTTTCATTGTTTTTGTTTTTGGTTATGATAAAAGTGAACATAGTTTGATCTCTTCCCAAAAATCTTGAACCAACAACCAAAAATCTGAACCAACAACAATCAAACAGTTCGGAAATAGCCGTTAATTTGTAGTTGAACAACAATGGTGCAACCATCATAATTACTCAACTAAGTAAATGAAAAACCGATTTAAAAAAATACTGTTGTCCGACACCATCAACCATTGGTTGGTATGGATGATTTATTTTTTTATTTCATGGTCGTTTTACAGCGAGTATTTACCACTCAACAAAATAGACGTTTCTCCACTACGCCTTTTTCTGTTTAATTGTTGTTACATCGGGTGTTTTATACCTATTCCATATATCGTTATTCGCTGGAAAAAGCACTTGTTTCACCAACAACGTTACTTGCTGTTTTTCTTTTTAGTCGCGCTACTTTTTGTGGCAAGCTCTTCCTTTTTTGCCCTGTTGGATCATCTGTTCTTACTACAGAACCAGCCCAAATGGTTTTTCACTATGGGTCATTTACTTTCGCGCTTACCTTACCTTATTATTCTAAGTCTGATTATTAACTGGATTCAACTGAGAGCTGATTATCATATACAACGTAAGCAACAAGCTGAACTTGAAAAATTGAAAAATGAGGCAGAACTGAGCATGCTAATTGCCCAAATCAGTCCGCATTTTCTGTTCAACGCACTCAATAATCTCAACAGCCTCATCTACACGAATCCGAAACAAGCTTCCGGTGCAGTGGTTACACTTTCAGATTTGTTGCGATATGTCATTTATGAAGGATCGAAAGATGCGGTGCCTATTCATGCGGAAGTGGAATATTTGCAAAACTTTATCGCCCTAAACGTTATGAAAAAACGGTTGGAAAACAAAATTGCCTTCTCGGTTAATATCCGCAGCGAGGTGTTCATTCAACCATTGATCTTTATTAATTTCCTCGAAAACGCCATCAAACATGGGTCGCTCGAACAAGATTCCGATTTTATTTCGCTTTCACTTTATGCTGATGACCAACAATTGGTCTTTCAATGCAAGAATACCTATCGTTTCGGACTCTCATCCGACACTACTTCCGGTGTTGGTATCAGGAATGTAAAAAACCGATTGCACGTCCTTTACCCTAACAAGCATCAGCTGAATATACAAGCTGAAAATGGACATTATGACGTACATTTAACCTTGAATTTATGAAATTGCGTACCGTTTTCATCGATGACGAAGATTTAGCAATTGATTTGCTCCATCATTTCATTCATAAATACGCGGATTTTGAGGTTATAAAATCCTTTACTTCACCCAAATCAGCATTGGATTTTCTGATGGAAGAGCAACCCGATGTTGTGTTTCTAGACATACAAATGGCAGAACTTAATGGACTTAACCTTATCAAAGCGCTAAGCTACAAACCGATCATTGTATTGGTTACAGCCTATTCGGAATTTGCTCAGCAAGCTTTTGATCTGGATGTTGTCGATTATTTATTAAAGCCATATACAGAAGAACGATTTGAAAAAAGCATCGAGAAAATACTGCAGTTTGCTCGCTATAAATCCGTTGAATTACCGCCAAAAGAAGCCGTTATTTATGTCAAACACAATGGGCTACTCCAAGCAATTCCAATACACGAGCTCCTTTTTGTTGAAGGACTAAAGCAATATGTACGCATTGTAACTCCAACTGCCAAATACATTACATTGCGGTCACTTAAAGAACTGGAAACAGAACTGATAACGTACAATTTTAAGCGTATCCATAAATCTTTTCTCGTAAACTTCAATCAACCTATTTCAATCAAAGGCAATACCATCCAACTTTTTAACCACAAACTCCCTATTGGTCGGTCTTATAAAAAGAACACTGCAATTTCTAACAATTAATCACTCAACAAAATCCTTTTAGCCGAGTTATAAACCCCTGAACGTTTACAATTTATCCGTTTCTTAACCGTTAGAAACTCTTAGACTACCTATTTTAGTGAGCTTGGTGCTTTATCAATCATCAATCGAATTAAAAAGACAGTTTTAACAAATCAACATACATGAACGCATTTCAAAAAGATTGGAACGAAATTAAAACCAACGATAGTTGGGCCATATTCAAAATCATGTCGGAGTTTGTGGAAGGTTATGAACGCATGGCGAAAATCGGTCCGTGTGTATCCATCTTCGGATCTGCCCGAACAAAAGAAGAAAATCCGTATTACGAACAAGCAGTTGAAGTCGGTGAAAAACTGGCGAAAGCCGGATTTGGTGTGATTACCGGCGGAGGTCCTGGAATCATGGAAGCCGGAAACAAAGGTGCTAAGAAAGGTGGAGGTCGCTCGGTTGGACTCAACATTGACCTTCCGTTTGAACAAAACTACAATCCGTACATTGATCCGGAACATAACCTGGAGTTTAATTACTTCTTTGTGCGGAAGGTGATTTTCGTGAAATACTCACAAGGATTTGTCATCATGCCCGGCGGGTTCGGTACCTTGGATGAGTTATTCGAAGCAATTACGCTGATTCAAACAAAAAAAATCAACAAACGCCCGGTAGTATTGATCAGTCACGATTATTGGGATGGATTGGTTGATTGGGTAAAACGTGCCATGCTGGAAAAAGAAAACAACATTGCCGAAAGCGATTTGAATTACCTCAAAGTGGTCGATACCGCAGATGAAGCGGTAAAATACATTGAAGATTTCTACAAAACACACGACTTGACTCCGAATTTCTAATCGATATTCTAAACTGGGATGTCTTAAATACAAAGAGTTTCATTCTTGGATAAAACATTGAGGTGTCTGAAAAAATGATGAAATGCAAGGTGTTGAGGATGAGATGTTGGGAGTTTACTTAAGTAAATGACCAACGTCGATTTCCGAAAATAACGACGCAGGTCATTACTTTTTCAGACGCCTTCGTTTTTAAACCAAATCACCTTTCGTTTGTTTCATAGAAAAGCACTCATTTATAGTAGGATAGCTTATATTTGATCCAACATGAAACAACCTGCTCGAATTCTTACTTTTCGCCTTTTTCTCTCGGGACTAGTTGTATTCATGTGTCTAACGGCAAGTGCACAAGATGCTTTTTTGCCGGAGCAAGAAAGCCTGAATCGCATACGAAGGCAATCACTCTTTGATGAAAGCCTTCAGTATTACCGTTTGGAAAATCAACTGAACGAAAAAGGCGAAGTTGTTTCATCGCACTTGTGTTATAAGCCGCTTCTTGAGCCCATAAACGAACCCGACTGCATGTGGCTGGTAGTTGTTGATCATAACGGAACGGAAACGTATAATATTCGGAACATTGAAGAAATGGCCGATTTTTATACCGGAAATTTCCCGATGCCTACACTCGCTCCGGATTCGTTGTTTGGAACCACTGCTTATTACAAATGGCGCGAAACAGATTTCCGGGTACGATGTATCCTCTCTAAAAACCAGTCAGCAATTCCGGATTATTATTCGAATTACGGCGATAAATACGTTGAACGATTTAGTCTTGTTATTCGTAATCACCTTTCACCGGAAGGTCAACAATGGCTCGATGAAACCTTATTGTTATTGGAAGTAGGAACCGAAGCAGCATTGCTCAATGACCCGTTGGCCGAATTATCACCTCAAGAGTTGCGCCATAGGTTGTTTGAACTTCATCCTTTGGTGTATGAAACAGCCGGTTTTTTCGACTTGTCGTTGCGCGATCAATTCAATATTGCAATCCGTTTGGATGTCAAAGATTTGATTTCAAAAGAAGGACGCATTCAAGCAAAGGAATTGGCAAAAAAATTCGTTCAGCACAAACTGCCATTCTACAAGTTATTGACGGCACATTAATCAACGATGGCGTGCTTTCCAAAACGCAGCTTCTTTCCATCGTTGTTCTACTGCATATTGTTGTTGCCACAGGGGTAAATAATCGGCGAAGGTTTTTTCGATGAGAAAACGATAGGCATCTAATGCTTCTATTTCACCTGAAAGGCAATCTGCAATGGCTTGACCAGCATAATAACCGCTTCCCAACGCAGATGTCATTCCGTACGACGAAACAGGATCGTAGGCAAACGCCGCATCACCCACAGCCAGCCAATTGTTTCCACAACATGCTTCCAAATAACTCGTTCCGGCCGATTGTGTTTGTATGCCTGTCGCAAAATCGGGTTCGTAATTCTCAGGAAACACCTTTTTGATCAAAGTAGTTTGTTGTAATTGTTGCCAATAACCGTGTTGTTCTTGCGTGGATTTCTCCAATATCCGGGCATCCGTCATAAATGCCGTTACCAATTTCCCCGATCCTAAAACGGCTGCATACCACCAGCCTTTTTCAACCGATTCCACGTACGTATATTGCGCGATTGCTGTGGTTTCCGGAAGCGAAAAATAAGCGGTCGTTCCTGTCAATTCATCCAACAACCGGCGTTCAATCCCCAAACAACGCGCTACTTTGCTACTTCTACCGGTAGCATCTACCACAAAATCAGCCGGAACGGTTTGTTCACCTGACGGAGTCATTAAGGTCATCAACCACGATTCATCGGGTTGTCGGTTCAATTGTAGCAGTTTGTGGTCGGTGAGTAGTCGAATTCCTTTTTTGCGAGCGAAATCCTGCAAATCATTTTCCAATACATCTCGCTGCACATGCAAGCCATGACCAAGCGTACTTTGAATAAAGTGCTTTTCCTGCAACTGTTCACTGCCCCATTGATAGGTATTTCCAAAGCAGTGAAGGTGTTCGGGACGATCGAGCAATTCCCTAATTCCCAGTACTTGCAATACCGGTGCAACAGACGGCGGAAGTGTTTCGCCCACTTTTCGTTTGGGAGTTGCATGCGCTTCTAACACCGTTGCAATAACACCGCGCTGTTGCAATGATAAAGCAGTGACGATCCCTGCGAGACCGCCACCAATGATATAAACTTCCTTCGGGGAAAACGGATTAACGTTCGCCACGCGGAACAATTGTACGTGTACGTTTGCGTGCTTTGTCTGCCGCAGGAGCTGCTCTCAGAACAACTGGTCTTGCTGGTGCGTCGTTCGTCAGATTTTCAGCATACACTACTTGTTCGTAGCTTGGATCCACGGTTTCAAAATCACGACGGCCGGTTTCCACCCAATATGTTTCAGGCAACAAACCATCAGCTGTTGTTCCGGGCGATTCTTGTTGTGTAACAATACCCAAATAATGCCATTTGGCAATCATTGAGTTGATTTTCTTGGTATAACTAGTTCCGAAATCACGCAACCAATCTTGCCGGTAATCGAAATGCTTCAATCGTTGTCCGGTCGGTACGTCATCGTGCGATAAGCGCTTGAAACTATCCATGCTCAATACTTGATTGGGAACGCGTGCCGCCCAAAACGAAGGCAATGGAAGGTAAGTCGACGGATCATAACCAGACAAGCAACTGGCTTCATCCGTTTGCCACGGAACGCCCAGCCAACGCGTGAGTGTACCCGGACCGCTTGCAGCCAAAGGGCCACCTGCTTCAAGCGCAATGTTGGTACTTAACAACGGTCCCCAATTGTCTTGCGGAGCTTCATCTTCGGGCAATACATTCAAACGATAAGCTTCTTTCCACATTTGCGGAACCCGCATTGGCCAAGTGAGTTCTATTCCCGGATGAAAAGGTCCGCCCAAACAATCGTCGAGATTGTTTTTGGTAAGCATGTGCGGTTGATCCTGCAACGGAACTTCATTCAGATTTTTATAAACGGGTGGTTTATTGGTGGAGAAATTGCCTTTCGCCCAATGGTGCAACCACTCATATTGGGTTGCCGTTACCGGAAGATCAACAATTGCGATGTTGGTGTATTCTCCAAAACCGTCACCGTAAAACGGCGGAACTTGAGCCGGACGGTATTCTGTGCTTGCCGGATCTCTGAACCACTCAAACACACGTTGGCGCAATGAAGCCGAAGCCTCGCTAGGATCACTCAATTTACTTACCAAATCGGCTTTGGTGAAATCAGCCGGTGAGTTCTGACCAAACACCATGAAGAAACCGTGATTCACCCATTGTGTTTGCGTCATTCGGTCGAAAATAGGATAAATGTGTTCCCAAAAATCGGGTACTTCCTGTTTCGGAACCCAACCTTGTTCTACATTCATGTTGTAAACCACATCGTACATGCTCACGGCGCCATATAATCCTTGTCCGAAATTGGGCGGTGTAACAGCCACCATGGCCGGATCGGCTTCCAGAACGGTTCCATCAGCTAAAGTAACAGTAGCCCAAACCGGTCCGTCTGAAATATCATCGTGCCAAGTATCGTTGTTGGCAAAGGTAATCGCTTGTTCATTGGTATAAGATGCAGAATGTCCGTCGCCACCCAAAACAATCAACCGGCCTTCACTGTCGGTGCGCAATTCACCCAGCGGAACCGGAATTCCCATAAACGAACCTTTATCAAAACCGTATTGATCGCCGCTTTTAGAGACTCCGCCAATGGTGATTTTTCCCGGATCGATGATGAGTTGTGAACGGTCGGTGACATCCGCATTTCGAAACGAAGAAGGAATGGCTGCACCCACCAAATCGAGTGCATTGTTGAACATATACCACCCTGCTTTGCGATTGGCAATGTGCGCGCGCCATTGAATGTGACCGTCGGCAGCAGTGATTTCTTTCACCACATTTCCGTCGGAATCATAGCCGTAGATCCGGAAACGGGTCGCTTGTTTTTTTACTTGTCCTTTGGTGTTTTTAAATCCTCCGGTTGGATTAGGAACTTGTCCCGTGACTTCCGGACCGAAAAAATAGTCGGAATCGTTTTCCGCAGGAGCATTACCCACCCGTGCAATTCCCACAGCGGGATAAATGGAAACTTTTACAATTGAATTCGTCATAGCGTGTAAATAGAAGTTATCGTTCAGTCTAAAAATACTGTTTTTCGCATTTCACAACCAAGTAAGCTTATTTTTTTGATGTACAACTGGGGATTATTACGGTATTTGACTCTTGCAGAAACTACGCACTGTTGATTTTGCTACATTTGAATCCATAACACATTTCACCAATAACACGTTCATGAAACAGGTTCTACCCATCGTTTTTCTCTTTATGGGATTCTCACGAATATTCGCGCAACATGAAGTCATCACACTTGGTTTTACCGACAGCGTTCCTTCATCCGTACTTGAAAAAACACAGAGCGTAAACATTTATTTACCTGATGGCTACGATCCTGATTCGGCAGCGGCGTATCCGGTCATTTATCTGTTGGATGGCGCTGTTGATGAAGATTTTATTCACATCGCGGGCTTGGTTCAATTTTACAGTTTTCCATGGGTCGAATACCTGCAACCTTCCATCTTGGTGGGCATTGTGAGTACCAACCGCAAACATGATATGACGTTTAAACCGTCTCCGAATGCCGTTTGGCCCGAGTGGCTGGAAGGTTATCCGAACATTTATGCAATTGGTGGCGGGTCAGAAAAGTTTATGTCTTACATCGAGAAGGACCTGCAACCGTATATTGAGCAACATTACAAAACCAACGGTACCAAAACCTTGATTGGTCAGTCACTTGCCGGATTGTTTGCTACCGAAATTCTCTTTAAAAAACCGGAATTGTTTCAAAATTACTGCATTGTGAGTCCAAGCCTTTGGTGGGATAATGGATCGTTGCTGAAACAACCACTGAAGTTCCCGGAAACGCCGATGAACGTTTACATTTCGGTTGGTGCTGAAGGAAAAGAAATGGTGAACGGTGCCAAAAACATCGGGAAAGCACTCCAAAAAACAGGACAAAAAAACGTGCGTTATTCGTATACCTATTTACCGAAAGAAAATCACGGTACTATTTTGCATCATGCGGTGCAGAATGCATTTGAGTGGATGACGGAAGTTGCGGCTGTGAAAAAATGAGGCTGAATTTTCAGGATGAAATTTGCGAATTCTCAACTTTCCAAATTTGGAAATTCGGGAGTTTGGGTGTTCGGGATATCCCGAACACTTTTTAGTTAAACTAAAATATCTTCGGGAATTTCATGGAAATCAACCCACAACCCCAGCCACAACCGTCCTCGCTGCACCGCTGTTTTCCTCAAAAATGAGTCGCAACTCTTCCGCAATTTCCGTTTTTCGTTCTAGCAATTGATCTACCAATCCTTCCAGTTGATTGGAGTTCGTGATTTCAAGTGCAACCTTCCGATCCAAAAACAATTGTGCTTCAGGAAAACGTTCGTGTTTCGGTCCGAAAATAACCGGAATGCCGAAAGCTCCCGGTTCCAGAATGTTGTGCAATTTACCGGTAAATCCGCCACCGACATAAGCAATGGTTGCATAGCGGTAAGCCGAGGTCAATTGCCCTATGGTGTCTAGAATAAGAATATGGTTTTCTACTGAAGAAGAATAAGAAGTGTAACGAATCACTTCGTTTCCAAACAGAGCTGAAATAGCCGAAATGTGTTGTTCGGAAATATCGTGCGGTGCTATGATAATTTGCATGCTTTCACGCAATTCAAGCAATGAAGTCAACAACAATTCTTCGTCTACAGGCCATGAACTCCCCAAAATCAAGGTTGGTTTTTCTCGCGTGAAATCGGCTAAAATCTCATTGGAGTCACCCTTATCGCGAACGGCTATCATTCGATCGTAGCGTGTATCGCCGGAAAGTGTTGTTTGATCAATTCCAATGGAAGCCAATAAGTCTTTCGAGCGCTGGTCCTGCACATAAAAATGATCGAACAAGCGCAACGCAGATCTGAAAAAACCGCCATACCATTTGAAAAACCGGTGCGTGGGGCGAAACAAACTACTAACACCATAAACGCGTGCGCCCGATTCTTTGGCAGCCAACAGGTGGTTGTACCAAAATTCGTACTTCACGAAAAACACGTCTTTCGGTTTGAAATGTGCTATGAATTTCCGGGCATTGGAAGCCGTATCAAGCGGAAGGTAACAGGCCAAGTCGACACAATGAGTGCGTTTTCCATAGAATTCCATTCCCGAAGGACTGAAAAAAGTAACGATCAAAAAAGCATCCGGAAAGCGTTCTTTGTAAGCAAACATCACCGGTAAACCCTGATCGAATTCACCCAAAGAAGCGCAGTGAAACCAAACGGTTTGTTTGTCTGCGGGAATGTTAAAACTCGTAATGGGAGTTTTTCGACCAACAATCCATTTCTTGGCTTTGGCATTGAACAAAGAAGCGCACCACATCAAGCAGTACAATCCTCCCATTCCAATTGCGTAAAAAAAACGCATCAATCGAAGTAATAATCTTTCGGCTTACGCTGGTAAACAGGAATAAACCAGCCAACTTTAAATCCGATTTGCACATCGAGGCGCTGACCTTTCGGAACTTCTTCATCGGGCCGATCAAAAAAGATGTCACGACGGTTGTAGGTCAATCCTTGTTGGGCGTAAAATCCACCGTAAAAATTCACAATTCCTTGATTGGCAAGGAACGCATAACCGATGAACTCATGAAAGTTGATGCCGGATGTAAAACGGTCGTACCCTTTTTTGTAATCCAATTCCAAACTCGGAATCACCTGATCATTACTTTCAATGCGGAGTTTGTGTTGTAAATACCCAACGCCTCCGTGCACATAAATTCCGGAGTTTTCATTCAAGCTCAGGATGGGAAATACCTTTCCGACCATCAGGTTTACGTTGAATCCGCGACTAAACAACAAAATATGGGCAACATCGCCGTTCACATCCGTGATATTGCCGTAACTGTCGGTCAATCCGTCAAACAATCCCGTCATACGGATTTGACTTCCGAACATAAAATTGCCGTCTAAACCATACACCCAATTGCGTTTGGTTTTGTAACCGGCCATCATGCCAAGGTGATTAAAAAAGCCGTAACGGTCACCCAAATCGGCTTTGCTCCAATTACCACCATATTGAATACCCACCCATGGTGTAGCGATTGCAGAATCACCATATTTTCGCTGTGACCAAGCCGAAACCTGAATCAAAAGAGCAATCAATAAACAGAAACGTAATTTCATGGACAAAACAATGAGGTTCAAAAGTAAAAAAAAGGTTCGGGTCTGAGAACGTTAAATACGGAAGTGTAGTATTTATTGAGTTGGCGTAACATAAAATGATTCGGAATAGCGATATCTTTCATGCAACTATTCTATCGCGACTTTCATCAACAGGAAGAAATCACATTTATTCATTTAATTGGAGGAAAAATGAAACTATCAACATCATTATTACAAGCAATCGCAATCGGTGTAACGTTGGGAGCAGCTACCGTAAGTGCATCGTGCGAAAAGGAAGACCTGAAATCGAAAGTTGACCAGCGCAACGATAATGGAAATTGCGAACCGGGAACCAATTGCCCTTTTGAATGCACCGCTTGCGGAATGGGGTAAAACTTATTAAGAGACTATTAATCAGATCTAACACACTGAATAAATGCAGCCTCTTTGCGATCTTTGCGTCTCTGCGTTGAAAAATAATGAACGTAAAGACGCGAAGGATGCAAAGATTAGTTAGTATTACGGCATGAAATGTGTCATGCTTCTAGCGACACACTAACAAAACAAGTCATGAAACTTTCAGCTTCGCTTCTAAAAGCCATTGCAGTAGGAACTTCCGTTGCAGCACTTACCGCTTCTTGTCACCCCGATGAAGTAAAATCAGGTGAAAAGAACAAGTATGAAAAAACATCCAAAAAAACAGACGATACGCCATCAATCCATCATGATTGTCCGGCGTGTGGCATGGGATAATATTGTGTGAAAGAACAAAACGGCATATTGGCTTCGGTAGCTTGTAACTTAGATCAACAGTTGTTGCAAGCTACACTTCCACTTTTCATTCAAGAGGAAGTTGAAGCCATTGAATGGTCGTTTGACACGCTTTACAAAGTGAGGAACATTCCCGATTGGTTTGTGGAATTGCTCACAGCTTTTGGCAACGAAGGTCGACTCATCGGTCACGGAGTTTTCTTCTCGCTGTTTTCCGGAAAATGGAGCGCGGAACAAGAACAATGGCTCCATCACCTGAAAAAAGTATGCGGAAATTTCACCTTCGACCACATCACTGAACATTTCGGATTCATGACCGGCGAAGATTTCCACAAAGGTGCGCCCATTGGTATTCCTTACAATTCAAGCACGCTCGCCCTCGGAATCGATCGTTTGAAACGCATTCAGGATACGTGCCAATGTCCGGTCGGATTGGAAAACCTTGCCTTTTCATATTCACTCGAAGAAGTAAAACGACACGGTGAATTTCTCGAGGAGCTGATAGAACCCATCAACGGATTCATCATCCTCGACCTGCACAACCTCTTTTGTCAATTACACAATTTCTCGCTCGACGTAGAAGAACTTCTGCCACTTTATCCGCTTCACCGCGTGCGGGAAATCCATATTTCGGGCGGAAGCTGGGAACAAACGCGTCTTGAACCGCAACGAACCATCCGGCGCCACACACACGACGATGCCGTTCCAAAAGCCGTTTTTGAATTATTGCAATTAATCATCCCCCGATGCCCAAACCTCAAGTTTGTGGTCTTGGAACAGCTCGGTACTGCATTGGATACCAACCAAAATCAACTGCAATTTCAAGCCGATTTCATGCGCATGAAAAGCATCGTTTCAACCTTCAACACCACAGGTTCGATCAACAATTTCCTACCTTCTTCTCCCCTTATTTTAAATCCGGAGGTAGCCGAAGACACACTTCTTGCTTCACAACAACAGGAACTTTCCGCTATTCTGGAAAATGCGACTGATTACGAAAACGCAGTTACTTTGCTACGTCAATCGGGTTTGGCACATTCTGACTGGAAAGTCGAAGATTGGTCGCCCTACATGCTCGAAACCGCTATGCGCATTGCCCAAAAATGGAAACACGGTTGGTAGTTGGTAAGTCTTCGTTACCTGATTCTACATTAATCATAAAAATTATCATTGCGGAAATAGCGTCATTTCACGAAGCGAAGCAAAGAAAAGAAAAATGGCTGTTTCGTTGTGTTTTGTCAAAAGCGCTTGCGTTTCAGATCCTGATCTGCCACTTTTGACCTTAAAACACAGATAAAGCCATTTTTTGCAAGCGACTTTGGAATGACGCAATGCATTTTTGCTTACTTTTTTTGCATCAGAAAAAAGTAAGAAAACAGATATTCGTTCCAACCGCTCATTCAAAATCACTATCCAAACAGAAGCACTTATTTTTCCGCAATAAATCACACTGATTTTCAGTTAGTAACTAAGATTGCTGTTGCAGAATCACCATGATATTTATGCAAAAGCATCTAATTGAAATGTAGTATTAATTTACTTTCTTTGGTCGATGAACAAAACACTTCAATTTCAGTCGGTTGATCGTTTGACGCTCCTAGTCACGGTTTTGCTTCTACAGCTTTCGACTCCTCTTCTAGCTCAAGAAGAAGACTCCATAGACCTTCAATTATTTAACCATCAAGATCTTAACACAGATGCGAGTCGCCTATCGAAAACCATAGTGTCTGCCAACAGGCTTGCCGAAACTCCCGATCAAATGGCGCAGGAAGTCATCATCATTGAAGGAAGTACCATTCGTCAATTCGGTTATACAACCTTGGTAGATGTACTGGAAAGCATCCCCGGTTTTCGTACTTCACAACCCGGAAATGCCATTGAAGGAGAAACTTTTTTGATGCGCGGTTTATACGGTAACGACCACGTAAAATTTCTAATCAACGGCGTTCCGATCAAACCCGAAGCTGTGAAAGGAATGCCCATTGGCGGACAACTTCCGATACGTCATGCCGAACGCATTGAAATTATCTTAGGACCTTCTTCTACGCTTTACGGTTCCGAATCAATGGCGGGTGTCATCAATATTGTCTTACCAGAAATCGATCGTCCGGTATTTGCTTGGGCCGATGTAAGTTTGTTATCGCCCAATACAACCGATTTTAACCTGACGCTAGGTGGAAAAGCCGGAAAAGGAAAGAGCATCGTGAATTATGAAATCTTCGCCTCGTCATATCGTTCTACCAACGTTAATTTGTACATCCCCGACGATTCCATTCGCGTTCAACCCGGACAACTTAATCCCACTCAGCAACAATTGTTTGTGGGAGATTTAGGGACGGGATTACCGGAAATAGACGATCTCAAACGCGAAAGTCGCTTGCTGGGTTCTTATTTGACATACAAAGGATTGGAGTTGAGCGTGATGAATATGTACCGTGAGGAAAACAGTGGATTCGGTAGTCAGCCTTTGCAGCAAGCTTACTTCGATCCTTCCTTAACCTACGGTGAAAATATCAACTCATTCGGTTTGCGCTACAACAGTCCTTCTACCAAAAAACTGCAAATTCGCACGTCACTTTCGGCACTCACTTACCGTACTATAACGAATGCGGGATATTATGGTGTAACGCACCTCTTGTCGAATGGTCGCAACTTCATTTATGCACGTTCGTTGGATGTGAATGGCGACTTTCAAGGAATTTTTCGCGCCAACAAGTACATCAATGTGCTCTTTGGTATGTCTGGCGATTACTCCACTTCACATCCGTTTACCAACTTTTTATTGCGTCCTTACAAAAACCGATCGTTGAGTTTTAATTTAAGCGATCAAAACGACACGCTTGAAACGGCTGTTTTACAGTCGGCTGCTATTCAGAGTATCAGTATGCTGGATACAGCTCAGTTTCTGCAAGCTTTTACCAAGTATGATGTGGCGGCATTTGCGCAGTCTTCTTTCAAATCAAAATCGGGGAAATGGATGGGCGAAGCAGGATTGCGGGTCGATTTCAACAGTTTTGGAGAAATTGTTCCCTCTCCGAAATTAGGTGTGGTTTTCCGCCCTTCTTCTAAATTCAAATTGCGGGCTTATTACGGAAAAGGTTACCGCGCCCCGAAATCGTATTACATCTTTAACAACTATACCGAAACGGCTCAAAATTTCGGAAACGGCGAAAAACTCAAACGCCATAAGGTTGACATCAATTCAGAACACTTGCAAGGCATTGAAGTGGGAGCTGATTGGCGGGTAACCCAATACTGGAAAGTAAGCCTGAATTATTACGCTCACTATATGAAAAATCGCGTATTGCGTCAGGTGTTTATTCCGTCACAGGATAGTTCTCAGCCGCAACAACAGCAGCAACTCATCGGGTTCGGTTATTTCAACGGTGCTTCCTACTCCTTTTTACAATCCGTGATGCTTGTGAATTCGTTTTCGGTAAAAGTAGGCAACGTAGACCTGAATTTGCTGGTGAGCTATGAATATTCGAAAGGTAAAGAACGCGTAGATGCGCGGAACGACACGTCTGGCAACGTCGTGGTTTCTACTGGTTATCGTTTTGTTCCGATCCACGCTGCCAAGGCGAATTTTGATGTAACCTATCGCGACTTTACGGCTTCCGTGCGAGGCACCATGACAGGAACCTTCATCACCGATATTTTCCGGTCAAACAACAGCATACGCTACAGCGAATCAACTGTTCCGTTTTACAACCTCGATCTTTTGGTTTCTAAACAACTGTTTCGCCAATTGAGCATTTTTGGAGGAGTTTACAACATCTTCAACAATGTGCAAAGCGGCATTCCGAATGTGGATCTTTCGCACACTTGGACCTACAATCCGCAGTATGGTCGTGTTTTTAAATTAGGATTAAGCTTTAAACTCAACTGATATGAAGGCGTATTTGGTGCTTATTTCGTTGGTGCTTTCAGGCGTTTTTTACGCTCAGGAAATGCGTATTCAGCAAGGTGAACTCGATCGTGCGCACGTTGATCGCTACAATGCTGTAGCAGATGGTCACAAAAAACGCGACAGTATTGCTTACTATTATACCAAATCGCAACTCATTGCCGAAGAAATCGGTTATTGGGAAGGTGAAGTCACCGCTTGCAAAGGATTGATCGCCTTTCACCAAGCTGACAAAGAAATTTACGACAAATTACGCTACTCGTTGTTGTTGGTGAATATCTACGAAAAACATGGCGCTACCGATCAGAAAGTGCAAGCCTACAACCAACTAGGGAAACTCTACTTCAACGAACGCCTCTTTGCCAAATCGGTGGAACAATACAAAAAAGCCATATCGCTGGAAGGCGATCAGAAAAAGGCTTCGTTTGAAACACAAATGGGATTAATCAAAGCCCAAAAACAAGCCCGCGATTTAGACGATGCCATTGTTTCCGCGCGCATGCTCGAATACAAAAACGGACTTACCAACGCACAAAAGGTGGACGTGCTCAAGGAAAAAGCAACCATTTACCACGATCTCAAAGCCTTTCAGCAAGAGCTCGAAAGTTACGAATCCATTCTGCCGTTGGTGAACAATTCGCAGCAAGCTTACCTGGAACCGACTGTTTGGAACAATATCGGTTACACCAACAAATACCTCAACAATTATTCAGCTGCAAAAGGAGCATTTTTACAGGCAGCGCGCACTGGGAACAAAACCGACAATGAACTATTGGGCGCTTCTTTCCACAATCTCGGGCTCATTCTGTACAACGAACGCGATTTGGATTCGGCCTTGTTCTGCTTTGAAAAAGCGCGTGTGCATTATGTCAATAGCAACAATTTCGAGCAGGCAACTAGCTGTTTGAACATGCAGGCAATGACTTATTATCAGCAAAACGACGCTTTCAATTCGCAGAAAAAAGTCAACTTGGCCATTCAGTCGGCTAAGAGTCACAACCTGGAGCAAGTACTTTCCAGAAGTTACGAAATCAAATCGTTGATTCACCAGGATCTGTACGAGTTTGAACTGGCGCTGGAGAGCTACAAACAATTCCTTTCCATTCGCGATTCCTTGCTCACCGAAGACCGCGTTGCCGAAAACAAGCGCCTGTTTGACCAATACAAGATTGAACAAACGGAGAAACAATTGCGGTTGATTTGGGCCAAAAACGAACTCGACATCTTGAATCTGGCACGCGAAAAAGCCGAAAAAGAAGCCGAACGCGAACGCTTTAACACCAAACAAAAAGAAGATCAGCTGCGCATTTCATCGTTGGAAAACAAAGAATTGAAAGCCCGCGAAGAATTGCAACGCCTGATGTTGCTGGAAGAACGGCTCAACCTCGAAAACAAAGAGAAACAATTGGTGCTGAGCGAGCGCGACAATCAGCTCAAAGAATTGGCACTGGAGAAAGAGCGTTTGGTAGTCATTGCCAACGAAAAGGAAATCGAGAATTTGGCGCAGAAAAACGAACTTGTACTGCAAAAACGCCTCACCGAAAAAGCCGAGTTTAAATACCAGCTTCGATTGGTTTTCGCCGCTTTGTTGTTTATTTTCTTGATTCTTCTTGGTATTTTGGTTGCCTACCGCAAGCTGCAGCAACGCAAGAAACGCATCGAACAGCAAAACGTGATCATTGCGCAAAGCAAACAGGTTATTGAACATGAAAAGGAAAAATCAGAAGGTTTGCTGCTCAACATTTTGCCTTTTGCCATTGCCGAAGAATTGAAACTCAACGGAACTTCCAAACCCAAGTTGTTTGACGAAGTAAGCGTTGGATTTACCGACTTCTCCGGCTTTACCATGATCTCGGAGAAACTCACGCCGGAAATGCTAGTAGAAAAACTCGACGAAATCTTCTATGCCTTCGACCTCATCATTGAACGCCACGGACTGCAGCGCATCAAAACCATTGGCGACGCTTACATGTTTGCAGCCGGAGTTCCCGAACCATTGGATGATCACGCAGTGCGTATTGTAGAAGCCGCCATCGAAATGCGCGATTACATTGAACAATACAACCGCGAGCTACACCGCAACGATCCGAAATGGAACATCCGCATAGGTGTCAATACCGGTCCCATCGTTGCCGGCGTCATCGGCATCAAGAAATTTGCCTACGACATTTGGGGCGATGCTGTGAATCTTGCCGCCCGCATGGAATCGAGCGGAGAAGTAGCCAAAGTAAACGTTTCAGGAAGCACCTACGAATTGATCAAAGGTCGTTTCGCCACCGAACACCGTGGTAAAATTGCCGCCAAAAACAAAGGCGAAGTGGATATGTATTTTGTGGAGCATCGGTAGGTCATTCATCCCTCTCAAATAAGTGATTGAAAGCAAATGGCTTTTTGCAAAAAAACGAGGAGTTTTCATTATCTTTGGTAGCATGACACGAACGTTTTACATCGACGAATCACGAAAAGGCGCGAAAGAGTTGCTCGCCTATTTGCGTTCACTTGAATTTGTAGTAGAGGAAAGTGAGCCGTCATTGACAGATGATCAATTTGAATTATTGGAACTAAGACGTTCAGGTTACTTGAATGGCACAAGTAAAACCTATACGATTGAAGAAGTTGAATCCAACATTCGTTCCCGCAAAAAATGATCTTGGAAATTACCCAAGAAGCTCAAGATGATTTGTTTTTTGCCAATGATTGGTACGAATCACGAAAAACTGCACTTGGTGATGAGTTTCTCGTTCAATTCAAAGTAGCGTGTAAGGCTATTCATAAATCACCCGAAGGATTTCAAAAAGTAAGAGGTTATCATCAGGTTACATTAAAACGATTCCCTTTTTTTGTCGTCTATCAATTAATTGAAAATAAAATCATTGTCTTTGCGGTCTTTCACACCAGTAAGAATCCTAAAAACAAGTATTCGTTTAAATAAGTGAAAAAATGTGATAATGATCACTCATCCGTATTTCTCTTAATCCACTATATTTAACGTCTAGACCCCAACAATAAAACCCGATGAAAAGCCTGTTCCTATTCCTAGCATTTATCCTTCCATTATTGACTTTTGCCCAATCTGATTCGGAAGACGAAGTATTCGAAATTCGCAGTGATTCGGCGGCCATCGCCCGACAACAACTACAATCCATGATGCTTGTGCGCGAGTTTGTCATTGAAGGCGGGTACAACCCCATTACCAAACTCATGATCAGTGAGTTTAATGCGTTCGGACAACCAACCTATATAGAAAAATCGCCGCATTTTAGTGCAGACTATGATGTTTACATGCTGAGTTACAAAATACAAGAGCGTTTCGAATACAACCCGCAACACCGCCAAAGCAACTACTGCTACAATTACAAAAAACTCATCTATTGCCAGCAAACCGAATACGATGAAGCGGGAAACATTATGCGTCTTGCATCATCCAGCGATTCACCCGATACCACTGAAGTGCGGATGCAATGGAAAGCCGGCAAAATGGTCAAAGCAACGTTCAAAGATCCTTTCGACTCACAAATCCATTCTCAGCGCACCATGAACGAAGCTGGGAAAATAGAGGAATACCGTTCGGACACGTACCGCGTTACCTATACGTATTCACAAACAAGAAACGAGGAAACTACCACCATTCATACTTACCTCAAAGACACCTTGTTTCAAGTCAACATCATAAAAAAAAGAACAGACAAAGACCTACCCACCTATTCCGCTCAACTCAACCATAAGCGCGATACCCAAAGTGTCATGATTGCAAAATACGATACTTACGGAAACGCCACCTCTTACGAAAACAGAAGCTACCGTTATGAAATGGATGAAGATCCTGAAATGGGCCGTCCATACGCACCCAAACAAGCCGAAGGTGCTGAAACTCCCCAAAAACAAACCCAAGAAAACAAACCCAAGAAAAAAACCGAACCAGATATTCAGGTAGAAAAACTGGAATTGGTCAATGACTATTCTGCACAAAACCTCCTCACTAAACGATTGATCTACCGCATTTCACCCAAAGGCGAACGCACTTTGATGGCCATTGACCGGGTTATTTATGATAAAGATCCGTTGATCATCAAGCCATGGTTTGTGGAGAAGGAAAATGAGTATGGAGAGTATGGAGATGAGTAGGTTTTGCTGACTTAAAAATAATGCCACCCTCCTCGGTCCTCCCTCAAGGGTAATTTCCTGTTTATTAGCACATCCCAGTCTCCCACGAATAAACGAATGAAAATTACACATGAATTTATAACGAATAATGGAAACAAGTTTCCATTTTGATTAGTGAGATCAGCCTTGGCTGACTATTCGTAAAGAATTGTAGACAATACGTCATTCGGTAATTCGTGGTGGAAAATATGCAGTACGTCACATTCTAAGAGGGTTGTGCTCTTTAATAGGAAATTACTCCAAAGGGGGGGCACCAAAAAAAGTTTTAGGTCACCCTTGTATCCCCTGCAACGAACACAAATTGTGGTACAAGCCTTTCTTATCCAACAACTCTTGATGCGTGCCGCGCTCGGCGATTTTTCCTTTGGAAAGCACCAGAATTTCATCGGCATTTTTTACGGTGCTCAAACGGTGTGCAATAATCAACGACGTGCGGTCTTTCATCAATTCATCCAAGGCACCTTGCACAATTTTTTCGCTTTCTGTATCCAAGGCCGAAGTAGCTTCGTCGAGGATTAGGATAGACGGATTTTTCATGATAGCACGCGCAATACTAAGGCGTTGTTTTTGTCCGCCCGAGAGTTTGTTGCCGCGCTCACCAATCACCGAATCATACCCGTTTTCCATATTGATAATGAACTCGTGTGCGTGCGCAATCTTGGCGGCTTCCATGATCTTTTCCAACGGTGCATCGTCCATACCAAACGCAATGTTGCTGCGCACGGTATCGTTGAATAAAATGGATTCTTGCGAAACGATCCCGATGTGTTTGTGCAAATCTTCCAATTGGTAAGTGCGGATATCGTGCCCGTCGATGCGAATAGCTCCACGGGTAACGTCGTAAAAACGTGGTAACAAATCGGCAATCGTGGATTTACCACTCCCCGACTCTCCGACCAATGCAATGGTTTTACCGCGCTTGAGTGAAAACGATACATCCTGCAACACCATTTCATCTTTGTAGCGAAACCATACATGATCAATCTCGATACTGTGGTCAAACGTGGTCAAAGGAATGGCTCCTTCTTGCTGTTCGATTGTTTCTTCGGTATTCAGAATTTCGTTGATGCGATCAAGCGATGGCATTGCTTTGTTCAGGTTCCCGACAGAAGTGGCAATGCCCTGAATGGGACGCAAAAGCTGAGAAAAAACGACAATAAACGTCACAAATTTTTCTCCGGTCAATCCTGATCCGCCATCCAAAATCATTGAACCACCAAACCACACCAGACAAATCATCACGCCTGAACCGAGTACTTCATTCAGCGGTGGCGATAAATCGCGCTTGCGGAAAGCTTTGGTGATCAATTGCTGGTAACGCAGATTCACTCCTGCAAACTTATTTCGTACATACTCACTCGCGTTGAACGCCTTAATGACACGAATGCCTCCCAATGATTCATCCATCATGGAATATACCATCCCCATTTGTTCCTGACCGGCTTTAGCTGTGCGCTTCAAACTTTTCCCGATGCGGGAAATCACAAATGCTGAAAGCGGTAACAAAATAAAGGAAATCAATGTAAGTTGCGGGCTGATAAAAATCAACATGAAAATACTGGAAATGATTGCAAACGGTTCGCGGAACACCAATTCTAGCATACTAACCACCGCAATTTCTATTTCACCTACATCGCTGTTCATCCGCGACATCAAATCGCCCTTGCGCTCTTCGGTATAATAAGAAAGTGGTAAGCGCAATGCTTTGGCAAAAAGTTTGTTTTTAATATCACGCACTACCGCCATTCGCAATTGTGATTGGTGCCAGATAGCGCCATAGCGAAACAAGCCCTTCAGGAAAAACGCAATGAAAACTGTGATACACACAAAAAACAACGCATATTTCGGATCTTTTTCAGCCATTTCCTGCATGAAGTAATTGTACGAGTCGGCGCAGTAAGTAAAAAACTCCGAAAACCCACCATTATAGATTGGTTCCGCTAGCTTTTCGCGATGCTCGTCTGTTTGAAAAATGAGTTGCAGAAACGGTATAAATAAGATCAGCGAGACCAGATTAAAAATAACAAACAACAAGTTAAAGATGATCGTAAGGATCGCCTGCCAGCGGTACGAGAAGGTGTACCGGTAAATTTCCATCAATGATTTCATGCGCAACAAAGATAGGTTTTTTGGTTATTGTAGGCGCGGGATGCGTCCCGCGCTTACAATAACAATCACCAAAAACCCTATCTTTGCACCATGAGTTCAATCAGACAAAGCCGAATAGAAGGCGTTATTCAAGAGGAATTAGCGACTTTTTTTCAACGAAATGCCCGCGAAATATGTTTGGGTGCCATGGTAAGCGTTACCGTAGTGCGCGTGACTTCCGATCTTTCGCTGGCGCGTATTTATGTAAGTATTTTTGCCGGACCCGAAAAAGCGGTTGTATTAAAAAGCATTCAGGAAAACTCCCGTAAAATCAGAGGTGAAGTTGGTAAACGCCTGAAAAACATGCACAAAATTCCGGAATTGATTTTCTTCATCGACGACTCGCTCGATTATGCCGAAACGATCAATAATTTATTGAAATAACCATCAACGTTCCGTTTTACATAGCGCGAAGGTACCTGCGTCATACCAGAAAGCAACGCAACCTGGTACACCTCATCACTCGTATTTCGGTGATCGGTATTGCTATTACAACCGCTGCCTTGGTGATTCTCATCGCAGCGTTTAACGGAATTGAAGGAATGGTGGAACGTCTTTACAGTTCCTACGATGCGCCGCTTACCATTCGCTCTGAAAAAGGAAAAACCTTCAAGGAAAACACCATCAATCTTGCAAAGATAAAGAAGATTGAAGGCGTTGCGGAAGTGAGTCGTGCTGTAGAAGAAACCGTGATCTTAAAACACGAGAGCATCTGGGCGAATGCCTCGATGGTGGGGGTTGACAACAATTTCCTGAAAACCTGTGAAATCGAAAAGCATATAGTTGACGGATATCCGGCACTCGAAGAAAACGACAAACCCACAGCTATCATCGGTGCTAGTTTGCTCGATAAGCTCAACGGTTATATTTCTGAAGCCAACGGATACGAGCAACTGATTTTGTATACGCCTTTGCGTGATGCTTCCATTTCGCGTAGAAAAAACCCGTTCAAAACCAATATGCTAGCTGTTTCAAGTCGCATGAATTACAACCGCGAAGTCAATGCACAATTTGTATTGGTGCCACTCGATTTTGCGCAAGATCAACTCAATTACGATGGCGAAATCACAGCACTTTACCTTGGTATTCAACCCAAGGCAGATGCTTTTGAGGTAAAAGAACGGTTGCAACAGCTTCTCGGACCAAATTTCAGGGTAAAAACCGCCGCCGAAAAAAACGAATTAATTTTCAAAACCAGTCAGTCGGAAAAACGCATCGTGATCATTATTCTGGTCTTTGTGTTTATCCTGGCAGCTTTTAACCTGATCGCTTCCCTGACCATGTTGTTTATCGAGAAAAAGGAAAACATTCAAACCATGCGCCATTTCGGAGCGGGCAATCCGTTTATTTTCCGCATTTTCTTTTTCGAAGGCTTGCTCATTGCCGGAAAAGGCATCCTCTACGGGTTGATTCTCGGAACCACCGTTTGCCTCTCACAACAGTATGGAAAATTGTTGGAAATGCCCAATTCGGGCGGTGAAGCGTTCCCGATTGAATTTACCGTACAAGACGGTTTATTAATCATTGTATTGGTGAGTACACTTAGCGCCATTACGGCTTTTCTTCCGGTGTATTATCTGGTGAAGCGGGCTTCTCGCTAGTATCCGTTTTTCTGATTTTCAATTCAAGATCAAACATCTTTGTTAAGTACTCTTAATTGGAAACTAACTTTCTTCATTCACTATAAAATTCGTATCCGATAATATTTATTTTACCTATATTTTAACTTGCGGACAGCGCCAATTCTAGGAAGCGAAGTAAGAAAAATGGCTTAGAATGGCGCAAAGGATGTTTTGCTTACTTTTTCAGCCTCGGCAAAAAGTAAGAGACAATTGAGGTAAGCTTGAGGTAGATCTATGTCTTTTATGACATTCAGTCTATTCTTTTCCGAATTTTCAATTCTTTTAATCCTACAACGGTAATATCATCGGTTTGTTCATGAGATTCAGACCAGTTGCGCCATGCATTTTCGAAGTACTTCTTCTGCAACGGCATCGATTCGATGTGAACTTGCTGCAACAACTCTAAAATGCGCTTAAAACTGAATTTTTTGTTGCGAATGCTTCCGAATTGTTTTTGGTAACCGTCTGTAAACAAGTAAAAACTATCGGCCGGATCAAATTGGATACACACTTTTTCAAAGGTGGTATTCTCTTCCGTTTCCGAGGCGATTTTTGTACTACGATACACAATCAATTCTCCGTTGCGTTGGTGGATAAATGGCACACCACTGCTGGCGTAACTCATTTCGCCCTGTTCAAACACGCACACCAACGTTTCCATGCTGTCAAACATCACGCTGCCTTCATTTTTCTGCAAAATCCACTCCAACTCGCGGTTCAGCTGATTGAGGATCACATCCGGATCGCACTGCTTGCGCTCACGCACAATTTGATTGAGCAAGTTAATCCCCAGGATGGTCATAAACGCTCCAGGAACACCGTGTCCGGTGCAATCGGCCAGTACAATGATCAATTTATCGTCGATCTCTTCCACCCAATAAAAATCGCCGCTCACAATGTCTTTGGGCTTAAACAAGGTAAACGATTGTTCAAAATACCGGTTGAAAATCTGTGGATCGGGCAAAAGGTTAAACTGAATCCGTTTGGCCGAGTTAATACTCGACGTAATGTCTTTGTTTTGCTGCTCGATCAATAAATCGTTCGCTCGTTTCTCGGTGATATCCCTTGCCAAAGCAATGAATCCTGAAATGCGTTTGCGCGAGCCTGGTTCGTAGATCATCGTTACGTTTTGCCCTACCCAAAACATGCGTCCGTCTCGTGATTTGATCGGAAATTCCAAATAAGTATGGTGTAAACGATTCAAAAATTGTTCCTCGTAAAATTGTTTCACCCGATCGCGGTGATCAGGTGCAATGAGTCCAATGGAATTTTTCCCGATAATGGTTTCATTGCGGTAGCCAAACAATTGCACACAACGCTCATTGGCAAAAATGAAATTTCCATCAATGTCGGTATGATAAATCATGTCTTGCGCATTCTCAACCAATGATTGATAATTGGTCGAAATTGTGAGTTTATCTGTCACATCATGCCCCATAATCACTTTCACCGAATCGTTGAAGTACTTGCACGACCATTCGATCCAGCTCACTTCATTGTGTTTGTTATACATCGGAATCAGGAAGATGCGTCCGTCTTCAAATTCATCTCGCAAGCTGATTTCGCGCATCTTGGTTTCGGCCACAAACGGATTGAGAATAGAAACCGGTTTACCCACTACTGCCGAAAAATCAACGGCAAAAAAATCATTGATATTTTCACTGCAATAGGTAATCAATCCGCGCTGGTCAAACGAAATAGCTAATACGTTTCCTTTGTTGATCACACCACTCACGAAGATGAGTTTTTCGAGTGAATTATTGCGCAAATAGGTTGCCATTACGGCAATTCCACCCGAAATAGCAATGGCTGACACAAACAAAATCTCATTGTAAACCGTGTCTTCCAGCCATAACAACATAATGGTTCCGGCAATGAGTTGCAACATCGTGACGAAGATCACAAAACGAATGTTGGAAATAATGAATGGAACTATGCTGGTTGCCAGAATGATCGCAATCAGTGGAAACGGATGTACATTACTGATAAATGCCAAGTAAAAATACTCTAGCATAAACACAAAATAAGCCACATAGAAAATGCGCGTCATTCTGTTACGACTTCCACTGCGCGATTTGTAATAATTGCTCAGCACCACCAATAAGAACATGAGTGATGAAAAGATGGTATTCAGCCAGGAAGTATCTACAAACGTTTTGTCCACCATGTTTACAATGAACAACATGATTAGGTTGAGGAAGAAGCCAAACGCAATGATTCGCGGAATCATTTTAATATCCACCATCACTTCTTTGGTATCGAATAGATTAGTGGAAACATACGATTTAGACCATTCCAGGTAAGCCGTATTAATGATTCCGAGAATGATCACCAACACCACAATAAACCACTTGGTGCGCCAGATCGGAATGTCAATCACTATTGGGTAGCTAGCTATTTTTGATACAGTAACACCATCATAAGAAGCGCGTACTTCCAATTGATAAGAACCGTTCGGCAAATCGGGTAAATCTACTTCTTTGTCGAATGAAAAGTTAGACCACTTATCCTGATAGCCTTTGATCCGGTAAGAAAACAAAATAGCTTCCGATTTTGGCAACAAACATTTAAACGTATACAACGATTTATCGCGAAACTGAACCAATTCACCGCGCTCGTTTTCTGTTCCGAACAGAATGACCGGCTTGGGTGGTGGTGGAAAACTGCGCAATACTTCAGTATTGATCAGGAATAGTCCTTCAATAGTTCCAACGAAACAAGAATTGCCAGACTGAAATTGCGAACGCATGTGTGTTTCATATCCGCCAAATCCTTCTTTGAATGTATAATTGTTTTGCAACACCACTTGTCCGTTGGCGTTTACCTCAATGATATTAACTCCTTTATTGGTTCCCACCAGCAAGTTCCCGAAATTGTCTGAACTCAGTGTGTAGAAGAGCGTTGAAGGCAATTTATTCGGATCGTCAATTTTTACGTATTCGCCTCTATTCGTGATTCCGGCCAATCCTTTATCCAATGAAAACCAGCAGGTACCGAAACGATCTCGGGTTGAAACGCCTGAATAAGCTCCCAGATTTTTGAATGCTTTTATTAGGGTAATTTTACGCGTTTTTTTAGTGTAGGCATAAATTCCGTCGTTGGAACCAAAGTAAACTTCCGATTGATCGAAGTTGTTTTGCGCTGTGTAGAAATGGCTGGCAAAAATAGCTTCAACCGGCGTATAGCGTTTTGATTTCTTGGTAGATACATTGTACTGTACCAATCCTTCACCTCTTGGAGAATACCAAAACGATTCACCGTCCCAATGCATAAGCGAGATCGATTTACCGGCCTGATGCGGAAAAGCAGTTGGAACCATCGCATTCCCTTTCAATTCCATGATTCCAACATCGGTTGCAATGAAAATTCCCAACGGAGTTTCGGCTACCTGAAATGCCTTGTAGTCATAGGTCTGAAACGGTATATTGGAATAAAGCGATCCTATTTTTAGCGATTCGTTGGTACCGACAATGATCTGACCCGCTTTTGTACGATGAATCACTAAAATGCTACGATTTTCATAGATCGGATTCAGTTCAACTCGTGTAAACGGCTCAATGGAAACCTTAAACAATCCATAGGTACTATTGATCCAAAGATCGTTGTTTTGGTCAATCGAAATCCCATCGATGGAATAAATATTCCCGGAATAATTTTGCACCACGCGCTGCACCTTGCCGTTCTCAAAGCGGTAAATCTTTTGCTGTTTCGTGCAGAAATAACCGATATTTTGCCGCTCGCAAACACTCAAGACTTCATCTCCCTCATCTAATTTTTCACTGAGATTTGTTGAGCGAAGTTTCCCTGAAAAAATACTGCCATCGTTGGTAAGCTCTAGTGTCAATTGTTGTTTGAGATCGCTGGTGTACAATACCATTCTATTCTGGCGAAAGGTTCCATACACCGGTTTAAACGATTCATCCGCATAAGAGCCGTACCAATTATTCAGCCGAGTAATCTTACCCGAGCGCACAAAGAAATTACCCGATTCAGTAAAAATAAACACCCCTTGCGGAATCTTCAGTACCTGATGAATCACCAAACCCTTGGGTGATTTCATGGTGACTCTGCGAATGATCTTTCCAGATTGCGACAGGATATTGATTGACTTCTGGCAAATGAGTACCAATGACGAATCAACCATCGAGACATACTGACATTCGGCATCCTCAATGGCTTTCGACTGGTAGATTAAACTATAGTCATTGTTTTGGTACTTGTATAAACCGCTGTAAGAAGAGGTGAAATAAACGCTTCCGTTTGAAACCGGATAAATCGACGATACATGATGTTGTGCATTGTTTCGTTTCGATTTCACTTCAAAAAAGTGGTATCCGTCAAACCGCATAAGTCCTGCGCCATCGGTTCCGATCCATAAATTTCCTTTTGAATCTTGCGCGGTACTGAGCGTTGATTCCATAATCAACCCATCTCGGTGATTAAAATTCCGAAACGTGTACAATTGTGCTGCCAGTAAAAACTGAATGACACAAAAGCAAGCGGTTAATGTAGCGCGCAACAGGTTCAAACGTTGAAGTTTAGAGGAGCAAGTTAATAAATAAACTGTTTTGTACAAGAATACTGGTATCTCATATCGGCTAGCCGAAAGGTTCTTTTCCCACGAATTTGCGAATTATAGCTTCCGCCTCGGGTAAATACTCGCTGCTAATTATGACGGTTATACATCATTATCAAATAGACGACACGTCCGTTGCGCCTTTGCTGAAGCTTCAGCGTAAGCATTAGGTGCGTGAAAAATTGATGGAACCATTTATTATTTTCTTACGGAATCAGGCAATTACACGCAGCGTTTCGCTCACTTGTCGGCCTTTTGCCTTTACGATGTCCAATGTGTCTCCGAAAATGGTCACATGTCCCATTTTACGAAACGGTTTGGTAGTTTGTTTACCGTACAAATGCACTTTTACTCCTTTTAATTGCATCACTTCCTGCAATCCATCGTAAACGGCTTCGCCTTCAAAATCGGGAGCGCCAAGCAAGTTGATCATCACTCCGGGTGAAACCAAATCAGTATTCCCAAGTGGGGCATTCAACACACTACGCATGTGTTGTTCAAACTGCGATGTCAATGCGCACTCGATTGTATGATGACCGCTATTGTGCGGACGCGGCGCAATTTCGTTTACCAGTAATTGACCATCGGCTGTCAGGAACAATTCCACCGCTAGCAAGCCAACCATTTGTAATGAATCAATGACCTGCAACGCTAATTTAGTCGCATTTTGTTCTATCTCCAGCGAAACATCGGCCGGTGAAAACAGAAATTCAACCAAGTTGGCAGTAGGACTAAATTCGCATTCTACCGTTGGGTAAACGGCTGTTTGTCCGGCTTGATTACGCGCCACAATTACTGATAATTCTTTCGAAAAAGGAACCATTTTTTCAACCACGCATGGTCCGTCAAAAGCCGTGTTTAGGTCTTCTTGCGTGCGAATGATTTGAACACCTTTACCGTCGTAACCTCCTTTACGCAGTTTCAACACAAACGGCAATTCAGGTGCCAGTTTCAGTAATTCCTCCCGCGATTCAACCAATGAAAAATCGGCAGTCGGAATTTGCTGTTCTTTGTAAAATTGTTTTTGCAAGCCTTTATCTTGAACAATGGCTAAAACACGTGGTTGCGGGAATACAGCAATACCTTGGTTTTCGAGTTCCTGCAACGCATCCACGTTAACATTCTCAATTTCAACTGTCACTACTTGTTTGTCTTTCCCAAAAGCCATTACTTGGTCGTAATCGGTAAGCGAACCTACAGTGAAACTACTTGCAATGGTTTTACATGGCGCATTCGGATCAGGGTCCATGCAATGCACATGAACATCATAGTTCAAGGCCTCTTGAATGAACATTCTACCCAATTGACCACCGCCGAGCATTCCCAGCCTGAAGTTGTTACCGTTCCATTGTTTCATGCTGCAAAAGTAAGGCAAATCACGGAAACGCGCTCCGAATGGATTGGAGAAATTTAGCCGGCAATAAGTAAGAGAACCTCCAATTGAAGGAACGGAGCTGTTCTTTTTTTCTCAGTTATCGACTCTTCATTTCTAACTGCACAAAAAATCCAATGAATAAATGCTCAAAAAATCGTACTTTTGGACAAATTTTACACGACGAAGTGCTTCAAATTCACGATAAAACTTTCGAAATATTCATTCGCAATGAAGAGATTCAAACTGAGATCGCTTCTATTGCCGAAATGCTCAATACGGAATATGCCGGTAAAGAGGTGGTATTCATTGCCATACTCAACGGAGCCTTCATGTTTGCAGCCGATTTAATGAAACGCGTTACACTTCCATGTGAAATTTCATTTGTGAAAGTGAGTAGCTACCAAGGCATGAATTCGAGTGGTCGGGTTGACGAAGTAATCGGACTCAACACATCTATCAAAAACAAACACGTCATTATTTTGGAAGATATCGTAGACACTGGTATTACCATCAACAAAATCATGACCTTACTTGCTACAGAGCATCCTGCAAGTATTAAAATCACAACCTTACTTTACAAGCCTGAAGCGTTTATCGGAAAACACAAACCCGATTTTGTAGGATTTTCAATTCCAAATTCATTTGTAGTCGGTTACGGCTTAGATTACAATGAACACGGCAGAAATACGGAACATATCTATCAATTAAAAGGATAATACGCAATGTTGAATATTGTATTATTTGGCCCTCCAGGAGCAGGGAAAGGTACTCAATCGGAACGATTGATTGAAAAATACGGACTAGTTCACCTATCAACAGGTGATATGTTCCGAGCACACATTGAAAATGGTACCGAATTGGGTAAACACGTCAAGCAAATCATGGCCGACGGGCTCTTGGTTCCCGATTCAGTAACAATCGATATGCTTGAAGACGAAGTGCAAAAACACCCGAATGCAAAAGGATTTATCTTCGACGGATTTCCTAGAACGGTTGTTCAAGCCGAAGCACTCGACGCTTATTTGACTGACAAAGGACAACCGATACAAACTGTTTTACAGTTGGATGTTCCGGAAGAAGTCATCAAAGAACGCATCGAATTGCGCAGTAAAGTGAGCGGTCGTGCAGATGATGCAGCCGAAAAATTGCTGAAGCGAATCAACGAGTACTTCACCAAAACAATTCACGTTTTGCCTTATTACGTAGAACAAGGTAAAGTGACTACAATTAACGGAGTGGGTGAGATCGATGCCATTTCAGACAAATTATACGCGGCAATCGAACCGCACATAGACTAATAAATGGCTTCAGATAACTTCGTTGATTACGTAAAAATTCATTGCCAGTCCGGAAACGGAGGTGGTGGATCGGCGCATTTTCGACGTGAAAAATACATTCCGCAGGGTGGACCTGACGGAGGCGACGGTGGTCGTGGAGGACACATTATTCTGCGTGGAAACAAGCAGTTGTGGACCTTACTTCACCTTAAATTCAATAAACACATTAAGGCAGGACACGGAGCTCACGGTTCCGGAAACCTGCAAACAGGCTCGCAAGGTGAAGACAAGTACATTGATGTACCACTCGGAACCATTGCGCGCGATTCGGAAACAGGTGAGTTTTTATTCGAAATTACCGACGAAGGCGAGGAACGCATTTTAGTTCCCGGCGGTCGCGGTGGTATGGGGAATGACAACTTCAAATCATCTACGTTTCAAACGCCACGTTTTGCCCAACCGGGTGAAAAAGGCCGCGAAGGTTGGATGACTTTGGAAATGAAAGTGCTGGCCGACGTAGGTTTGGTTGGTTTCCCGAATGCCGGAAAAAGCACCTTGCTTTCAGTGATTTCAGCTGCAAAACCCGAAATTGGTGATTACCCGTTTACAACTTTACGTCCCAATCTTGGAATTGTAAAATACCGCGATTACCGTTCGTTTGTAATGGCAGATATTCCCGGAATCATTGAAGGTGCGCACACCGGAAAAGGATTGGGATTGAGGTTCTTACGTCATATTGAACGCAACTCGTTGTTGTTGTTTATGATTCCTGCCGATTCGGATGACATTCACAAGGAATACCAAGTTCTTCTCAACGAATTACAGCAGTATAACCCTGAATTGTTGCTCAAAGAACGTTTATTAGCGATTACCAAATCGGATATGCTGGATGATGAACTCAAAGAAGCCATCAGCTCCGATTTACCAAAAATTCCATGGTTATTCATCTCATCGGTAGCCGAACAAGGTTTGGTAGAACTCAAAGACCTCATTTGGTCGAAACTCAATCATGATTGAGTGGCTGGAAAGCATCGATCGTTCTATCGTGCTAACCGTCAATAGTTGGCACACTCCTGTTTTAGATGAAATTTGCTGGTTTATTTCAGCTCGCTGGCCGTGGATTCCACTGTATTTGATCTTGTTTTACCTGTGCTGGAGCTACTTCGGCACGCGTAAAGCACTTCTTTTTGTAGGAATTACCATTGCCACTATTGCAATCGTAGACTTAACTTCTGTCTATTTTTTCAAGGAAGTTTTTCAGCGCTACCGTCCTTCACACAACACCTTTTTAACGCACAAATTGCACTTTTATCCATTGGGAAAAGGTGAGTTTTACAAAGGTGGATTGTATGGTTTTGTATCATCACACGCCACCAATTTTGCTGCGATGACCATCTTAATCGGGTTAAGTCTTCGTCCTCGCTACCCAAAGTTAATTTGGATCTTGATCGGTATCAGTGCGCTTATTGCGTTCTCCCGCATTTATCTGGGAGTTCATTACTTAAGCGACATTATAGCCGGAACCATTTGGGGCGGAACCTTGGCCTACCTGAGTTATCGTTTTGCGGTAAAGCGTTGGGTGATTGAGAAAATACCCGTCGAATCTTCCAACAATTAATTATTCTTTGCTTCTTTGCAATTCATGAACTGGCTATTGGTATTTCTAGGTGGCGGATTGGGTGCAACCATGCGCTTCGGCACAACTGCTTTGGTAACAAAATGGTGGCAACATGCTTTTCCGTTGGCTACGCTTATTTCAAACGTTGTTGCCTGTCTTGTGCTGGGAATTGTTGTTGCCTTGCTGCGCGATAAAATGCAATCCAACGAACAGTGGTATACGTTTATGGTGATTGGAATTTGTGGCGGCTACAGTACTTTTTCGTCATTTGCCAAAGAAAACCTCGATTTATTCGAAAAGGGAAACTACCTCATGGGCAGTTTGAATATTGCAGTATCGCTTGCGCTTTGTATCGTGGCGGTATACGTCGGGAAGAAAGTATAGATTATTTCAACTTCACGTCTTTGGCTTTCACATGGGTAATTTTCCCATCGATGCACCATACAAATGTTCCGTTTTGACGCTTTTTGGTTTTTATGAGTTGTTTGAATGATTCGCTTAAACCAAGAATCTATTTATCCGTTATATCTTCTGTTTTCTTAGTTGCCATTTGCTGTAGACTTAATCTGTTCAAATAACTTTTTATCTTTTACTTGTATACCTTTTGATGATTTTCTTGCTATCAACTGATGATCATGATTTGAATTATCAACAACGATATAGTACTCACAAATATCCAAATAAAAGCGGAATAAATACTCAATTCCGCGGTGATATCGTCTGCGAATGGTTTCCTCCGGGATGTTGTGTCTGCCTTCACTTACGCGTTGTTTTTGAAGACTAAAGACTGAAAGACAATAGACCAAAAATGAAGACTCAAATCGTCTTATGTCTTTGGTCTAATGTCTATATTCTTCAAGAAAATTAAGCCACCGGAATCAACTCCTTAATGCGCTCCACCAATTCTGCCCTGCGCGTAGCAAATTTGGAAACATCAATCTTGTCCATGGCACCTTTGATGCGGAATTCGCTGATCGCAACCATGTATTTCCAAGCTATCCAGCAAACAGCAGGGATTAGGAAAAAATAAATAATTCCCATCCACCAATACGGCAAAAAGTAGTGCGTAACCACACAAATAATAGGTATGTTGTAAATGGTTCCCAACAATTTGCCCAGCATCATTTTCACCGATCCCCAAAACACTTTGCGTTTAAATGATTTTTCGGTGAATTTCTTCGTGATGATATAAGGTACAAAACCATGAATCAGTCCTAACAACGCCAATGGCCAGGCAAACAGGATTATCAACAATTCGCTTGTTCGGTTTTTCAACTCCGGTTGGTCTTTCGCTACAACAAATCGATCCTGCATTTTCATGCGCTTCTGTAGATTGAAATAGGCATCCATATCCTTTTTCAAACTTACCAATTCTTCGTGTTCGTCTAAGTTTTGCCCATTCATCCAAATGGCAAGATTGTGTGAGTACTCCCAGCGTTCTTTCAAAGGAATACTGTGATCGTGGTTTGCATGATTCATCCCCTTGCGGGTAAGTTGCATCACATTTTCATGAAACGAATACCAGTGTTTATTAGCCACATAGGTAATACATTCCTGCATTTTGCTTTCGATCAGTTTGGTGATTTCATTGATCACCTTACTCGGACTGGCCAAATAAGCTTCTTTGTAATCGTTCAGGCAAATGCGCTCGCCGTTCACCAATACTGATTCGCTGCCCATTGTATTCCGATCGGTATAGTTTACCCCAAGCGCGCAGATATAAATCTTCTTTGACCAATTGGTTGCCTCTAGCGCCGAAAATCCCATTCGAGCAGCTCCTTTTTTAACCGGTTTTAATCCTCTGATTGGTATGTCGTCTGTAAACCCTTCTCCGAAAATGAGAATGTTCCGTCCTTTGGCCAAACTACGATTCACTTCATCAAACGATCCTTGGTTTTTGGCTTTGGTATCTTCACCGTCGTGTTGGCGGTAAATCGGTAACATGTGTGATGCCCAAACGATCGGTTTCAACCACCATTTAAACACATCCGAACGCGCCATAAAATGCACAATAGGTTTATTGTTAGAACCTATTAGCAATGGATCCATAAACGAATTAGGATGATTGGAAACATAGATTGTGCTTCCAAAATACGGGTGCTTATTATTGATTCGAAGCTGTCGTTTGTAGAATAAACGAAACGAATACTTAAGTGAAATTGCTAGTAAAACGTAAAACGGACGCATCTGTAACTATTGGTAAAACAACTGATTAATTGGTGCCTATTTTCAACTCATCATCTAGTTGCTGCTGATGTTCTTTCTCTTGTTCTTTGAATTCTTTTTCCATGTTGCGCTTGTGTCCGAACACAAAACCCAACTGAATTTCATGAGAACCGTTTCCATAGGAACGTAGCCCGGAAACGCCCATTTCAAAGGCGTAAGCCAATCGGAACTGACGCAAAATATTGAACCCGATTCCGGCACTCAACGCGGCATTCCCTCTGTATCCAAGGCTAATCCAACCCATGTTGTAGTAATGAAAGCGTGCACCGACATCATAACTCAAGGGCGATGCCACCGTGTTTTTCAAAATCACTACCGGTTCTATGCCGAATTTCTCGCGGATATCGAAACGGTAACTTCCCACAGCATAGAAATGGCGCTCAAAACGACTTTCTGTCTCTATTCCTTTGAATTGGGCTTTGTTCTTTAGCAACTGACTTCCACTGATTCCGAAATAAAAACGGTTGTTATAAAATACCAAGCCGCTTTGCACATCGATCATACTTTGACAATTGGTTGATCCTACATAACTCAAATAAGCACCGTCGTTCTGATCGATCAAACTTACTTTGCTATCGTTGATGGAAAAACTATTCATTCCCAGCCCAATTCCCAATCCTACATTGACTTTTTTGGTAAACGGCATGTGGATGGCGTAACTTCCCATAAATCCGGTACGCGCAAACGGTCCGATTACATCCGATACCACTTTTCCACCCACCACGTGTTTCAACCCAATGGTACGTTGAGGGGAATTGTACATTGATTTATGCTCGGTATTAAATTCATCCAGAACCGCTTTATCCGATTTCTTAGAACGAATTTGTGACTGACCGCTGGCGTAATACGTCATTGGTTTGCCTTCCACCGAAAGCCATTGAGCACGGGTTCCAATGTTAAACTCAGCCACATTGGTCATACCGCTAGCTCCCGGATTGAACAAATACGGATTGCTCAACGCCTGCGAAAATTGAATATCTTGCTGTGCGGAAAGCATTCCGGTAAACAGCAAACCTGATAGTACTATGATAATTGTTTTCATACGCTTAGCTGTTGTTTTCATCGAATAATGCTGATTGATCCTTCTACTTCTTTCTTTTCTTCATCGTTGAGTTCGATGTGATAGAAATACGTTCCCATCTGAACATCATCTCCTTTAAAAGTTCCATCCCAAGGCAATTGATATCCATCCGACTCAAAGATCAATCCTCCCCAACGGTTGAAGATGGTCACTTTACATCCCGGATAATTTACCCCCAAATTCGGAATTTGAAAAACATCGTTTTTACCATCATGATTCGGTGTAAACATGGTTGGGATATTGGTGATCAAATCATCACAATCGGCAATGATCAACGTAACGGTATCTTTCGAAGCACCACAAATCGGGTGATTGAGCCAATAGATTATGGAAACCGTTCCCACAGAAGCCGATAACAAGTTGGTTTGACTGGCGTAATTGTTTGAAAAATCGGTTTCTCCAGTCATCGTGCTCCAAATAGGATTTTGTTCTGCAGCCGGCGTGCTTCCGTTGAATGTGATCGGGAAATCGGCAATACACAAGGTTGTATCCGGGAAATTGGCATTGGCCATATTCGGACTCACCAAAATCATTGTATCCGAATTGCTCGGGCATGTGCCACTGCTGATTGTCCAAACAAGCATGTGATTTCCACCATTCAAGTTAGAAACGGCCGTTACCGGAGCATTCACATCTTCGAAAATGATTCCGGAGTTATTGCTCCAAGTTCCGATCCCGAATTGTGGTACATTTCCGTTCACAAATAAACCTACGGGTGAACAAGCCAATAACGTATCTTGAACTGCAGCAACAGAAGGCAAAGGCCAAACAATCACTACTAACGTGTCGTAGGTTGTTCCACATGAAGGACTGCTCACCGACCACACCAATTTATTGGTTCCGATCGCTAAACCGTTTACCGTAGTCGTATTCGACAGCGCATTCGCAAACGTTCCCGTTCCTTGAATAACGCTCCAGCTTCCTGTTCCGTTCGTAACCGCATCTGCACTTACAGGACCACTAAATTGATTGCAATATACGGTCGTATCCAACGCAATCACGGCTTGATCCGGAATTTCGAGCACCTCAACCGTAAAGCTACAAGTAGCAGTGTTTCCTGAAGAATCGATAACTGCATAACTCTGTGTGGTGATTCCTTGCGGAAAAACATCACCCGAAGTCAATCCGGAATTATCGGTCTGAGTAATTTCATACAAACAATTGTCAGTAGCATCTGGTTGCAAATACGTTACAACTACGTCACAACTTTGAATATTGCTCGGACAAACAATTGACGGGGCAACAGACTCGAATACATTCACTTGAAAAGAACAAGTCGCCTGATTGCCACCAGCATCAGTTACAGTGAATGTAATCATATTCGTTCCGGAGCTAATACTTAAAGTTGGAGCCGGCGATTGGGCCAACGTATAATCAGGACAATTATCCGTTATCACTGCTAAAGAAGTATAATCGGGAAGTAGATAGTTGCAATTAGAGCCATTGTTGACTGTTTGGTTTGCCGGACAAGTAATCGTAGGTAAAATTACATCCACCGGATGCACGGTTGTTACACAAACAGTTGAATTACCAAAAGGATCTGTTATAGTTGTTGTAACCACGGTTAATCCGGAAGAAGTACTTGCCGAAGCCGGGCTTTGTGAAATCGTCAACTCCGATGTAGCGACACAACCAGCCGTAATATCATGAGCAGCGGCCAGATTTGGAATGAAGTAATTACAAGGATTGGTCGTAAACACCGTGGTATCGCTCAAACAAACAACAACTGGCGCAACCGTATTGGCTGCCACCAAATTGAATGCGCACGAACCAATATTGCCCGCTGCATCTGTTACATAAACGGTTGCGGGAATGGTGTCTGAAAATGATTGAATGGAGCTTGGAACTTGACTGTAAGAAAACAACACGCTCGCTGTTGTACAGTTATCAACAACCGTAACAGCCGATGTCAAATCGCCAACCGTTGCATTACAAGATGCATCTGCAGGAATGTTAAAATAGGTCGGACACGTGACAACAGGTGGTGTTACATCCTCAACTGTCAACGAAAAAGTACAAACACCTGTATTAGTGCTGGCATCTTGCGCTGAAAGCTGAATGGTATAAACACCAACGGCTAAATTCATTCCGACTACCGGAGTCTGAGCAAAAGTCAACGATCCTGAAGCAGTGCAGTTATCCGTTGCTGAAGCGCTTGGAGTTAAATCGGGAAGCGCATACAAACAACTAGCATTGGCAGAAACTGTTTGATTGGCCGGACATACAATTAATGGTTTGATTGTATCGACAAATACAAAATTAGTGTTACAGGTAGTGAAATTCCCGGCTTGATCCGTTACCGTTATCGTGGCAACAGCATTGGCCGAAAGCGAACTCCCGATGGCAGGCATTTGTGTAACGATTAAATCACCAACCGCCGTACAGTTATCGCTTTTTGTTACCGATGGCGGCAAATCAGGCACGGTTGCAACGCAAGAGCTGTTGGCATAAATAGTAAAACTGGCAGGGCAAACAGCCGTTGGGTTGGTTACATCGGCGGAAGTTCCTTCCAACAACACATTATCTACTGCAGCGGGAAAACCTGTAATTGTAGCATTGTCATACGTAAAACGGAAACCCAACCAAAAACTAGTGTTATTTAATGCCCCCGGAAGCGCATAATTGAGCGTTTGCCAGGCAGAAATTCCGGCTAGTTGACCAGATACCGGAATCCAGCTTGCTCCGTTATTGATGCTGTAAACAACTTCTAGAAAATCCTGTCCGACCGTTCCATCGATCATCAAATCGGCAGTAACCTCTAATGAAGAAAAACATGTATTATTAACCGTTTTGTACAATACAACTGCTTGCGATCCTGAGCTGGCATTTACATATCCGTAATGCTCCGATCCTGTTGGTCCGCAACCAGCAATGGCACCACCTGAACTAATATAAGCCGATGATGTTCCCGATTGTGCAATGCCATTTCCTGCACAGGTGCTGACAATCCAGTTGTTAGGAGTGGAAGGTCCGGAAAGTTGCCATGAATTCAACCCTTCAAAATTTTCCGAAAGCATGGTCGACTGCGCGTTGACCGAACTGGGAATGAAAGAAGAGAAACACAGTAAAAGAGTCAATACTGAAAACAATAGTTTCATATGCAAGCTGTTGTGAGGCGCAAAAATACAAGATATAATGGAAAAATGACTTCCTTCAATCATCATACGAGTACTTTCAACACAATCTGCTTTGTGAACCTGAGTTCCGACAAAATACTACCTTTGCCAAAAGAATCACTCATGGTAGGAATCATTATGGGCAGCACTTCGGATCTGCCAATTATGCAAGAAGCAGCAAATTTGCTAAAGGAATTCGGAATTGCTTACGAGCTTACAATTGTATCTGCTCACCGAACACCCGAACGTATGTTTGAATACGCACGTACAGCTGCCGACCGTGGATTAAAGGTAATTATCGCCGGAGCAGGAGGTGCTGCACACTTGCCGGGTATGACCGCTTCTCTCACCCCGCTTCCCGTTATCGGAGTGCCGATTAAATCGAGCAATTCCATCGATGGATGGGACAGTTTGCTTTCGATTGTTCAAATGCCGAACGGAATTCCGGTAGCAACAGTAGCTATCAACGGAGCAAAAAATGCCGGTATTTTGGCTGCCAAAATATTGGGAACTTCAGATCCTGTTTTACTAAAGAAATTGAGTGATTACATGGAATCAATGAAGGAAACTGTGTTGGAAGGCGCCCGAAAGGTAGAAACTCAATCGTAAATCAAATACTTCTTACGGATCAGTAAAAATTGATCCAATCCGGGTTTCCAGGTAGCCTTGATGTCTGCAGCATTCAGTCCGTCGGCCAATTGTTTGCGTAATAGCGACGTTCCTGCCAAACGATCGAAAAAGTTCTTTTGATCAATGAAGCGAAGACTGTCTCCCAATTGATCGCGTGCGTTCAATAACCACGAAAGATTGATTTCATAAGCACGTTTGCGTTGAACGCTTGCCAAATCGTAACCATTGCACAACTTGTTTTCCCACAATGGTTGCTTTGCTCCAGCTGTTGGAACGGGCGTAAAGGAATAATCGGTCTTTTTAAACAACGGATGCCCGTACATTTCAAACGGTCGATCGGTTCCTCTTCCTACACTAACGGTAGTCGCTTCGAAAAAGCACAAGCTTGGATACAACGTAATCGCTAAATCCGACTTCAAGTTGGGTGAAGGTGCAATCGGAATTTCGTACTTCATTTTGTGCTTGTAATTTTTACACGGCACAATGTACAACTGGCAAACCACATCGTCGTGCAACCAAAATTCACCATTAACCATCAAGGCATATTCTCCGATGGTCATTCCATACACAATAGGAACAGGATGCATTCCTATAAAAGAAGTGTGTTCGGGCTCGCGAATAGGTCCGTCTACATAATGCGCATTCGGATTGGGTCTATCCAACACAATCATCGGTTTTTTGTTTTCCGCACACGCTTCCATCACATAATGCAAGGTAGAAATGTAGGTATAGAAACGAACTCCGACGTCTTGAATATCAAACAACACCACATCAACGTCCCACAACTGATCGGCACGCGGTTTTTTATTGTGCCCGTAAAGCGAGACAATTGGCAAACCCGTTACCGGATCGGTATGACTCCAGATTTTTTCTCCGGCATCAGCCGTGCCACGAAATCCGTGTTCGGGAGCAAATACTTTTTGAATTTGAATTCCTAAAGAAAGTAAGGTATCCACTAAATGACGATCACCCACCAATGATGATTGATTGGCCACAATAGCAACTCTTCTTCCGCGAAGGGAGTCGAGATATAAAGGCATGCGTTCATTCCCCAATAAAAGATCAGGCATTTTGGCACGACTCACTTCCTCCTCCCGAATTTCTTCTTGATCAGAGTGAATAATCTGTTCTTCAAACTGAACAGGAATCTCATTTTTTTCTTCAACAGCTCTGTGCGATCCACAACTCGCAAGGAAAAGCACCAAAACGCTTTTCAAGCACAAAAGCTTTCCGTACTTTCGTGCCCGTATGAATGGTTCGTGGAAATTTACATTTTTCATTGCTCGTAAGCTTCAAAAACAGCACATTGATCCTGCCAACCAGGCGGACAAGGGTAAAAAAGTTGCACGACCTATAACGCGTATAGCCACTATTAGTATTGCGCTTGCAATGATAGTAAATATTATTACAATAGCTGTCGTTGATGGATTCCAGCAAGAAGTTCGCCACAAAGTTATTGGTTTCGGCTCACATATTTCCATTCAAAATCGCGGTGAATCTTCCTTTCAAGAAAGTTCCCCTTTCCGATATGATGCCACTTTTGTAGAAATGATTAGCGCTATAAAAGGTGTAACACACATACAGCCTGTCGCTTACAAACCTGCCCTGTTTCAATCTGTTTCAACCGAAGACCAACGTGAAATTTTAGGCATTGTGTTAAAAGGTGTTAATCAACAATACGATTGGACGTTTATGAAAGCGCATTTGAAGTCGGGACGACTACCTGATTTCAGCGATCCGAACTCGGAGGAAATTCTTATTTCCAAACGAATTTGCAGTGATTTACATTATAAATTAGGCGATACTGCGAAATCGTATTTCGTGAAACAACAACCTATTCTGCGTAATTTCAAGATTGTAGGTATTTATGAAACCGGATTGGAAGATTTCGATAAGGAAATCATTTTTTGTAGCCTAAGACAACTTCAACGACTCAATGATTGGGGAATTCAAGCCTCCATTTCGATTGATGACACCTTGGCGAGCGGAGAAATCATTATACGAGCTGATGTAACCGGTGGAAACGGAAATCACCGCTATGATTGGGGAAAAGGATTCGAGCAATACCAAGGTTTTACGATTTGTCCCACCAAAGACACAACTATTCGACTGATCGCAGCCGATTATTGGTCGCAGTTGAATGAACCGGTAGGAAGTGTCGACGCTCCTTTGGGAGAAACTGCAATTGCAGATACGGCCTATCTTCAGATTAAAATCACCGGAGACAAAACCGCTCCTTGCAGTTATCGTTTGGAAGATGGTATTTTGCCACGCACTTATTTGGATGATGAAGGATACAAATTCAGCTTGAATGCTGGCAGTAAAACTCTCACTGTGCATAGCATTCCGGGCAAGGGAAGTTCACAACATTACATTGGTAGCTATGAATTGATGGTGGATGATTGGAACAACCTGGATGAAATGAAACGCAAACTCTCCAAAACGGTTCATTTTACCAATCAATCTCAAGCACAGCTGGAAGTTCGAAGCATTAAAGATCATCAGAAGGAATTGTTTGTTTGGCTCGGTTTTCTGGATCTGAACATGGCTATTATTCTGATCTTGATGCTCATTATCGGAATCATTAATATGGGATCTGCTTTGCTGGTAATGATTTTGGTGAGAACCAATTTTATCGGAGTGATGAAATCGATTGGAGCTAACAATTGGACGATTCAAAAATTATTCGTTGTTCAAGGTGGTCGATTGATTCTGAAAGGAATGATTTGGGGGAACCTCATAGGAGTTGGATTGAGTCTGCTACAGATCCAATTCGGTATCTTAAAATTGGATCCGAAAGTGTATTACTTAACACAAGTTCCTATTTACCTTGATCCGTTTAAATTAATTGTGCTAAACGGCTTAACTTTAGTAATTTGCGTGCTTGCATTACTCATTCCTTCTATTGTTATCACGCGCATTTCACCTGCCAAAGCCATCCGATTTAGGTGATGTTTTATAGTATTCGTAACCAATTTGTGTTAATTTCCGTTTATTCAGCTTATTACTACCATTTATTTACTAATTTTTACCGTTGAATCAGTGAAACACGAAATTGGTTCATTATTTGTAAGTGATGCGACAACGAAACGATTTTTTTTACGTTTAAGAGTTATGAGAGGTTGGTTTTTCATATTCCTTTTTTTCCCTGCATGTGTTTGGTCGCAGCTGACAACTAGTTCCATGTCCCCCGGACAACTGGTACAGAATGTATTATTAGGTCCAGGTGTTACAGTTTCAAACATAAATTACTCAGGTACCTCTAATGCAATCGGCTTTTTTGATGCTACTGGTACAAACCTAGGAATCGCAACCGGAATTGTCATGACAACCGGTACTATTTACAACAATGGAGACGGTCCTCAAGGTCCTAACAATTCAAGTGGTTCCGGCGTAGATAATGGCATGGGCGGGTACAGTCAATTATCCAATCTTATCGGCGGAACCCAAACCTATAATACAGCTATTTTAGAATTCGATTTTATTCCATATTCAGATACAGTTCGTTTTAAATACGTATTCGGTTCTGAAGAATACCCTGAATATGTTGGCTCTACATTTAATGATGTTTTTGCCTTCTTTATTTCTGGCCCAGGTATTTCCGGATTACAGAATATCGCTAAGTTGCCGAACGGTGCTGCCGTGGCTATCAATAACGTTAACAACGGATCTGGAAATGCCGGCCCTTGTACAAACTGTGCTTATTATGTCTATAACGGTGATGGTAATAACAGCCCATATAATGGAAGCAATACTTACATTCAATACGATGGTTTCACCAGAGTTTTGGAAGCCGTTTCAAGAGTACAATGCGGACAGACATATCACCTTGTAATTTCAATTGCCGATGCAGGTGATGGTATTCTCGATTCGGGAATTTTTCTCGAAGCCAACAGTTTAACCTCCAAAGTTCCTGTTTCAGTTGATTATGCCATGTCTTATGACGCTTTCGGCGATGGAGAAACAATGGCAGAGGGTTGCGTTACCACAACAGTAACGTTAACACGCGGAGCCAATAATGCTGCTGCGCCACTCACCATTCCAATCAATATTTCAGGTACGGCTACCGAAGGTGTCGATTACACGAACATTCCAAACAGCGTTACTTTTGCTGCCGGACAAACTACCGTACAATTTACTTTGAATGCGTTCTCTGATGGTTTAGCAGAAGGAATAGAAACATTAGATATGACCTTCGATGTTCCTGATCCTTGTGGCAACTCCAATCCGTTGGTTTTGAATCTAAAAATCAACGACTTACAACCTGTAGCTGTTACTGTTCAAAGTCCGGCTGTGGTTTGTCCAGGTCAACCCGTTGAACTCATCGCAAACGCATCCGGTGGTGTTGGTCCATATACGTATGTTTGGAGCACAGGCGAAACCACTAGTTCCATCTTTGTTTCACCTTCAAGTTCACAGACGTATACCGTTGCCGTTACCGACAATTGTTTAGGCGAAACAGCAAATGGATCCGGAACAGTTAACGTTCCTATTTATCAGCCGTTAACACTAGCAACAACTCCTGATATCGTTGAGATTTGTCCTTACGTTCCTGCAACATTGGTTGCTACACCTTCGGGAGGAGCAGGAAACTTCACGTATGTGTGGACAGATGCAAGTGGTGCGACTATTGATAATGATTCCACAACAGATGTAGTTCCTTCGAGCAGTACTTCGTACACCATTTTGGTGACTGATCAATGCGGTGAGTCGGAAACAGTTACCATTAATTACACGATCACCAGTCCACCATTGGTGTTGAGTATGTCTTCCGGAGCAACAATATGTCCTTTCGACCCTGTAACTTTATCGGTTACTGCAACCGGAGGATACGGTCAGTATTATTACTTATGGCCACATTCCGGTGAAACAACTTCCTCGGTTTCTGTTGCACCAGAAACTACAACGACTTACACGGTTATCGTTTCAGATGAATGCCAAACATTTACAGTAAGCGGTTCAACCACCGTAACGGTAGTACAACCGATTGCAGATTTTAATATCTCCAGCCATACCCTTTTCGAAGATTTACCGATTACGTTTCAAAACACATCTCAAGGTGGTGTTTCTTACCAATGGGAATTTGGCGACGGACAACAATCAACCGTTGTGCATCCGAATAACACCTACGATGTGCCGGGTACTTATTTAATAACACTCATCGCTACAAACGCATTGGGTTGTAAAGACACCATTTCGAAACCGATCACAATTCTGGAAGAGTATTGGGTTTATGTGCCAAATGCATTTACTCCTGACGGCAATCGCTTCAACAACGTGTTCGACGCCAGCACAATAAATGTTGCCAAGTTGGAAGTATGGGTATTTAACCGTTGGGGAGAAGTCGTTTATACGTCAGATGCTGTTGATTTCAGTTGGGATGGAACCTACAAAGGTCTTAATTGTCCAGACGGAACGTATACCTATAAAATAGCATACGTAACGCGTTCCAATATCGAAGAAACGATTTACGGTCACGTTATCCTATTAAGATAATCCTCTTTTATTACAATGATTTTGTTCTTCCTCCGTCAACAGGAATGTTGATTCCGTTGATATAACTAGCTGCGGGAGAAGCTAAAAATGCAACAGCTGCCGCAACTTCTTCGGGTTGAGCAATACGGTTCATCGGTGATTCATGTGCCATCTCATCAAAAATAGCTGAAACGGTTTCACCTGTCTTCCCTGATTTTGCTTCGGCAATGCTCTGTAAACGGATGGTATTGGTTGCTCCCGGTAATACGTTATTAACGGTAATATTAAACGGCCCTAATTCGGTCGCCAATGTTTTGCTCCAATTTCCAACAGCTCCACGAATCGTATTGGAAACTCCTAAATTGGGAAGTGGTTGTTTTACACTCGTTGAAATAATATTGATGATTCTTCCACCGCCTAACTCTTTCATTCCGGGAACCAATGCTTGAACCAACAAATGGTTGCAAACGAGGTGTTGATTAAATGTACCGATGAATTCGGAAATGTCGGCGTCTAGAATTGGTCCGCCTTTCGGTCCGCCGGTATTGTTCACCAAAATATCTACTTTATTACCCGCATCAACAAATACTGAAAGTATCTTTCTCACAGAAAGCGCATCAGTAAAATCAGCAGCCAAATAGGTATGTTTTTGATGGTGATTGCAGGGAAGTTCCTGAGCAACACTTTTTAGTTTTTCTTCATTACGAGCAACTAATACAATAGTAGCTCCTAGGTTGGCAAGTTCCATGGCGACTGCCTTACCTATTCCTTGTGTACTCCCGCACACCAAGGCTGTTTTGTTTGTCAAATCCGTATTCACAGCGCGAAGATAAACGAATTCATTAAGCCATCCACTCTTCAGTATAGCTTTTCATAGTGTTTTTAGACCGTTTATACTATTTGATCTCTGAGAACTCAATTTTGCTCATTCAAACCTAGCATATAAAAAAGAACTACCTGTTCACTTTTATTTAATGTAATTTTGTAGCTGAATTTAACTAAAAATTAATGCTTATGAGATTAAAACTACTTGTGGTAATCTTGTGTGGGTTCTTTTCCTCTTTAGGAATCGCACAAACTACCGTAACAATCACTGCTTCCAGTGGTCCATTGCTTACAGGATCTGTATCCTCGGGCGGTGTAACCAATGACGGAAACATGGTCACAATAAACCAAACTGCCAATAGAGGCTGGGCTTATTATGACTTAAGTTCAATTCCTTACGGAGCTATTGTATCCGCTGCCAATGTGTATTTTACAACTTTTACTTCCGTTTCTTCGGCGGCCACCAACACGGTTACCGGTTTTGTTGGAAACCCCTCTGTAATTCCGGGTGCAACGTTGTATACTACAATCGGTTCAGGAACAGTAATGAATTCTTCAACTTGGACTGCGAATGCCCTTAACACGAAAGTGGTTAATGCGGCTGGTTTAACATTGATCCAAAACAACTGTGGTGCTAACCTTACGTTGGGTTATGTTCGCGGTAGTACCAATACCTATAATATCTACGGATATCCGGGGTTAGCTGCAGATCAACCGAAGTTGGAAATTACCTATACACTTCCTCCTGCTTGTGCTGGAATGCCTTCACCTGGAGCTACCAATGCTAGCGCTGCTACTGCATGTCCGGCAGCATCCGTAAACTTAACACTTCCGTCTTTAACTGCTGAACTTGGAATTACTTTCCAATGGCAAAACTCTACTGACGGTATTACTTACAATAACATTGTTGGAGCTACAGCTTCTGCTTATTCGACAACACAATCGATACCAACTTATTACAATGTATCGTTACTTGTTCAAATACTAGCCAAAGTGCTACATCAACACCAGTAATGGTGGCTACCACTCCTTTCGATAACTGTTATTGTACAAGTATTCCATCAAGTACAATTGATGAGGAAATTTACAATGTCACTGTTAACGGCGGTACTACTGACCCACTTTATTCCAACGCAAACGGTTGTACAACCGCTGCTCCTGGTCCGGGGTCAATCTTAAGTCGTTACTCTAACTTTAAAACCCTTGCTCCGATCACATCGGTTGCTCCGGGACAAACAGTTAACTTCACTGTTGAAGAAAACGAATGTGATGGTGCTACATACTTTAGCAATGGTATGGCAATTTGGATCGATTTCAACCAAAACGGTTCATTCAGCGATCCTGGAGAACAAGTTTATGTAGAAGGTGCAACAACTGTCAGTCCACGTACTGTGAACAATTCATTCACTGTACCAATGAGTGCTGCTGTTGGAAACACTGTAATGCGTATTATTGTTGCAGAAAACTTCTCAGGTGCAGGTTTACAACCTTGTATGACTTACACTTATGGTGAAACGGAAGATCACTTGATCAATATCCAATGTCCTGCATTGGCTGGAGTTTCTTCATTAGACGTTGGTGTTTGTTCTGGAAACACAGCTACACTTAGTGGAACTGCTTCTAACGGTTTGGCAACTATCTCTTGGTGGGATTCAGCTGTAGGCGGTTCTCAAGTTGGTTCAGGAACTAGTTTTACAACTGGTACTTTATCAGCTGATACTGATTTCTACGTACAAGAAGATTTCCCTAACTGTCCGTCAAGTGTTCGTGACACTGTTTCAGTAATCGTAACTGCGGTTGACGTAACATTGGTTCCAGTAAATGTTACTTGTAACGGTGGAAACAATGGTTCATTTACACAGACTGCTGTATCTTGTGGAACAGCCAATTTTGATTATTCTGTTAATGGTGGCGCTTTCGGTCCTATCCCGACTAACTTAACTGCTGGTAC
>Ga0302296_1000178_pt1 | contig 55416 bp, 48 predicted proteins | sample III_Fen_N3_1_FD_194546 | JGI IMG/M metagenome (GOLD analysis project Ga0302296, IMG submission 194546) | Peat permafrost microbial communities from Stordalen Mire near Abisko, Sweden - III_Fen_N3_1 | ecosystem: Environmental > Terrestrial > Soil > Wetlands > Permafrost | place: Sweden: Abisko... | reverse complement strand
CTTGAGGGGCTGGTGCCGGTTCCGGTGTGCAAGTTCGAGTCTTGTTCTGGGCACCAAAGCGGAAGTTTTGTCAAAATTGACAAAACATCCGCTTTTATTTTGTTCCAAAACCCGCTTCAGTTGCGGGATTGCCGAGAAAAATGAGTTTACTCTGATGGTTCGATATTGGTCCAATTCTCGATTATAAATAATTCCTTCAGGAAACAGCAAATTTTGAAATACCCTCTTGCCACTAAAATCCAGATCATCCCACATTATCAATGGATTACGACATACTTTCACTGCAAAGTCAATCACTTTTTTGAGGTTCGAGAAATATCCGTCACTCTTATTTAATTCCTGCTCAATTTCAAAACACTCCTTTTCATATTTGGGTCTGAATTTATCGTAAAGATTACGGTCAATCTCCCCAATGACAAATCTTTCCTCAATGGCCTCCTGTTTCTTCTTAACCTCCGCCAAGTTGCTTTTCAATATTCTGGTATCTTTAATACTGGATTCAAAAAAAACATTCATTTGTTCCTCTAACTGGAATCTGATTATTTCAAACTCTTCCTTTCCTATTTGGAAATATTTTAACAGGTTCCGAAATAAATCATGCATCGCTTTAGCACTTCGGTTTACTTTGCATCCTTTGGTGCTGCATTTGTAGTAATACAACCCTTTCTTTTTAACTAAATAACCAGTTAGAGGTTGTTTGCATTTATCACACTGGGTAAAAACTTTCAGAGGTAAGTTGTCATTTTCTTTGTCATGTACAAAACCCTGACTTCTCTTCTCCTCCCTGATATTGTGTACCGCCAGAAACAATTCTTTTGAAACTAATGGTTCATGCCTTCCTTCGATAACCTGTCCCGGAATCATTTTACTCGTGAGAAGCCCGCAATAAAAAGGATTTAAAAATATTTCATTCAGCCGCTTTTCGTTAATATTTAATCCTATCCGGGACAAATGTCTCGCAATTTCAGCATTGGGCAATTGTTTGTAAACTTTCATTTCAAAGGCACTTTTCAATAACTTTCCTTGTTCACTAACCACCAGATTACGCTGATTAGCTTTCCCTTTGCTTAAATCTTTGTATCCAAATGGTATTCGCCACACCCAATATCCGTTCAAAAGATGCTCTTTCATCCCAGTTATAACTTTATCTCGTCGTAACTCATTATCCATTTGTCCAAAGAGGAACAATATCTTCTGCTGAAATGATCCTGCCGGGGTTCTTGGATCAAGTTCCTGTGTAGCTGCCAGAGTCATCACTCCATATTTCTTTAATAAATCTTCCGCAATGGAAGCCCCGTTAATGCCGGAACGAGAAAAACGCTCATAAGAATATACTATCACATAATTGATGTTCTTTGTGCGTTTCACAAAGGTCAGCATCCTGTTAAACTCTTTTCTATCATCTGTTTTTGCGGACTCATAAGTGCCACCAAAATACCCAACCACATTTAATCCCCTCCTGTTTGCGTATATCTCACAATGTTTCTTTTGTGATGCCAGGCTGGTATTGTCTTCCTGTTCTGCTGACGATACACGAGTATAAATAACCGCATTATTCCCCTCCTGAAATTGCTTCGGAGCCTGTGGGGCAAACTGTTTGAATAGGCTTAAATCACTCATTGCAATAATATATTGAGTTAAAAATCAGAGATAGGATTTTGTAGCAAATTTTGAACCAAGATGGTGTGTTATTTCTTCAAAAAGAGGGCTTTCAAAATCAGAAGGGCAATAGTTTCTGCATCTTTAATAAGCCGTTCGTAATCTTCAGCAGACAAGTCCTTGTATTTGGGGACAAGGCGTAGTTTTTCCAAGGGCAATCTATTTTTCACCCGTTCAGTTGCCTCCTCTATATTTCTATTTTGTTCTTCTGCCATAGTATTGTGAGGATGAAACCAGAAATCTTGATTCTGTCATTTCAGCTCCAACAAACTTACGGAGCGTATTGATACATTGAAAATTAGTGGATTAACTGACCTAGAATGACTGTATTTGTCCTCAAAAATATTTTCGACATTAAAAGAATAGGTAACGTGTTCCGTTTTCAAAGAAATTTAAATTCAATGTTCCGATCCCTTCAGCCCCTTCATTCTGGTCTTTCGTTCCTCATTCCCTGCATTCAGGAGCTTTCGGGGATCCCGTGCAAGAGTAACTCCTTCATTACGCTAAATCACCCTAATCCGGGTTGACCCGCTCATTCAATCGTTACACTTGCCTTTGCCTGCGCCCACAAGATTCTCAAATTAAGTTCCAGTGCTTCCGGTAACTTCACTACATCCACTTCTCCAAACCTATTCGGAACATTTCTTTCATTCAGTAACCTTCAGCACCACGCACAAGAGTAAATGCTTCATTTCACTTCGCTCGCCCTGCCTCCGGACAGACTTCGCTACTTTTCGTTCTGCATCTATACTTGTTTTTGCCATCGCCCAAGATTTTGGAGAACGTTTAATGGCCTTTTGTTCCAATACCTCCAGCCCCTTCATTCCGGTCTTTCGTTCCTCACTCCCTACATTCAGAAGCTTTCAGTATCCCGCGCAAGAGTAACTCCTTCATTTCGCTAAATCATCCTAACCCGGGTTGACCCGCTCATTCAATCGTTACACTTGCCTTTGCCCGCGCCATCAAGATTCTCAAATAAAGTTCCCGTGCTTCCGGTAACTTTATTCCATAAATTTCTCCGAACCCGTTCGGAACATTTCTTCCATTCAGTAACCTTCAGCACCGCGCACAAAAGTATATGCTTCATTTCACTTCGCTCACCCTGCCTTCGGACAGACCTCGCTACTTTCCATTCTGCATCTACACTTGTTTTTGCTTTCGCCCAAGATTTTAAAGAACGTTTAATGGCCTTTGGGAGAAGGGCGCTATTATTTTCTCAAAACATGTATATATAAAAGTCCTTCTTTCTCCATTGTACTATTTAAAATCATGCCTTTCCGTCCGGTGTTGCTGTTCTGATGGCAAAGGTAAAATCGTGTTTTGAGGGTATGCAAGTTCAAGCCTGCGGTTTTGCAGAAAATCTCCATCCTCCTTCGTCAGATAGTATTTTCTGCAAAAAACCTGCAAACCCAAACACTACCTTTTTCAGCCACTAAAACAACAACGACCGACCCGATAGAAAAACGCATAGCTTTATATGATAATGCGTTGAAAAAGAAGAGTAATAATAACAATTTTGAAAAGACAGTAACGAAAAACAAAACTCACTCCCCTCCAGAATCCGCATAGCGTTTGGTGAAAATTTTTTATTAGTGGGAAACAGTTAAAAAATCCATCGGTGGCGTTTTGGGGAGAATCGTTCCGTAATCCCCAACTTTTATACTGCCATCGTTGTGTACAACCCTAACCGCGCGGTGATACTTTACTGCATGATTGAAAAGACAAAAAAGAATACCCCACCGCACAAAGCAAAAGTTTGGCAGCCCTTCCCTGCAAGCTACGCTTCTCTGCCAAACGCTTGCTTTTTTGCCACCGCACCCGCTCTGTTGATAAGTTCTGCTAACTCGAAACGTATTTTTTTGGACCCATTTTGCATTCTGAATTTGATGAATTTGAGCGATTCTGACCTAATTGAGTATTCTGTTCTATACTAATTCTTAGTTTTGTCGCAGTTATGAAAGATACGCTCAATCATTTGGACAAGGAATTTCAGCATGGCAACCGGGAACTTTTTAATCAACTTTTCACGGATTACTATGTAAATCTTTGTCGTTTTTCATATACCTATCTGAGAGACAATGACACTGCTGAGGAAATCGTTCAGGAGGTGTTCATTAACCTTTGGGAGCAACGAGACTCAATAGATATTAATACTTCTGTTCGTTCTTTCCTATATACATCCGTTAAAAACAGATCGTTAAATTATATCCGCAACCAGAAAACCCGGATTCGCCACGAGGACGAATTTGCCAGAGAGCAGACCTCGAAAGTAGGACACATCATTAATTTTTGCGAACGGGAAGAGTTAAACCACATTATCGACCAGTCAATAGCCGAACTCCCAGAGCAATGCCGGACAATCTTTGAGATGAGCCGAAACCAGAACCTAACTTATAATGAGATTGCCCAACAATTGAATATTATGCCGAAAACTGTCGAAAACCAAATGGGCATTGCACTCAAAAAACTTCGGAATAAATTGGCACCCTATCTGACCAGTATCATTACATTTTTTTAATTCATTGCTTGGGGGTGTCGTTTTTGGAATGTGTCATACCTATAAAAACTCCAAATTATGGTACACGATATTCCTTGGATGCTGCTCGAAAAACACTTTGCAAACGAAACCAGTGCTTCGGAGAGCCAACAAATAAACGAATGGTTGGATAGTGCTTCAGAAAATGCACTGATTCTGGAACAATTGCAAAATTACTATCAAACCTACGGTTCCCTGCCCATCGAATTTATACCCGACACAAAAGCCGGACTGGAAAAAGTATCTCAAAAGACTATTTCAAAGACCAAAGGAATTAGAGTATCCAATTTATGGTGGAAAGTAGCAGCAGTAGTGTTGATTGGTTTTTGTAGTTGGTGGTATGCACACGAACAATCAATAAAACAATCCACTGAATTTACTACAGTATTAAAATCTGATACCACAGTTACAACCATTACCTTATCCGATGGTAGCCATATCTGGCTAAACACACATTCATCCATCAAATATCCCGAAAAATTTGACAATACGCGTGAAGTGTTTCTGGAAGGGGAAGCCTATTTCGAAATTGCCCACGATTCAGCACATCCGTTTATTGTCCGTACTCCGAACACCCAAACCCGGGTATTGGGTACCAAGTTTGACATCCGGTCATACACCTCTGAGAACCACACAACTCTTACTGTTGCTGAAGGAAAGGTTTCCTTTGCAAATGCCGTCAATAAGCAAGTCGTACTAACACCCAATCAAAAAGGCACATTCGATAAAACCAGTGGCGATGTGTCGAAAGTTGAGAACGATAATTGTAATTTCATGTCGTGGAAAACGCTTGATTTCAATTTTGACGGTCAACCGCTCGAAACTGTTTTCAAGACACTATCAGAGGTGTATCATTTCAAATACCAGTTTGACACGCCAAACCTTAAAACGAGAATTTTAACAGCCAGTTTCCGCCATCGACCATTAATCGAGATCATACAAACCATATCTCTTTCAGCCAATGCCCAAATTACCCTGCAAAACGGGAAATACTCAATAAAATAGCCAAACAAACAATGACTCATTACTTTCGATATTTTGCATTAACATATTTGTTAATAGCAATAACCTATACATTATCAGCCCAAAGTACGGGAGATATTCTGGACAGGCGTATAAGCCTTGAAGCGCACAATCTTCCTGTAAAGGAGGTATTAAAAATAATATCAGCGCAAACAGGTATTGATTTCTCCTATAGCGATGACCTTGTTTTGTTACCTAAAAAAGTAACCATAACAGTAACCGAAAAACCTTTAAAAGTTGTTCTTGATCAACTACTTTCAGGGTACAACATTCAATATAAAGCAATAGGCAATCAGGTAATTTTTCAAAACCGAAAAGATGTTTCAAAGAAGAAAGTTACCCTGAGTGGTTATGTTAGCGATCTGAAAAATGGAGAACGGATGATTTTTGCTTCGGTTTATGATTCGATAAGTCTGCTTGGTATTCCGACAAATGAGTACGGATTTTATAGCATTACAATACCAGAAGGGCCTGTTTCATTAACTATTTCATACGTTGGTTATGCTCCACGAAAATTGGCGTTCTTTATTTCGAAAGATACGATCGTAAACAGTACGCTTGAGCCACAAAATGTACTGAAAGAAGTGGTGGTCACCGAAAACTTAAATAAAACCGCCAGTACAAAAATGGGCGTAGAAAAGATTTCTACAAAAGACATTCAGGCATTGCCGGGCTTTTTGGGCGAAAGCGATGTGATAAAAACAGTACAGATGAGTTCGGGCGTAAAAGGCAAAGAATTTTCCAACTTCTATGTCAGGGGAGGATTTCACGACCAAAACCTGGTGCTGCTCGACGATGCAGTGATCTATAAATATTCTCACCTTGGAGGGTTTTATTCCGTTTTTAATACTGATGCTCTTAAAAGTGTCGATCTTTATAAAGGTATTGCACCGGCTTCTTATGGTGGACGCTTATCGTCTGTTCTCGACATCCGAATGCGGGAAGGAAATAATCAAAGCTTGGCTGTATCGGGTGCTTTGGGGCTTTTGTTTAGCCACCTTACTGTTGAAGGCCCTATTATTAAAGACAAAATGTCGTTTATTTTTTCAGCGCGTAGGTCTTACTTCGATCTTTTCTTTCCACTCGCGTCAAGTCCATCATCCCGAAAAAACAAAGCTTATTTTTTAGACTTCAATGCGAAACTGAATTATTCGCTATCACAGAAAGACCGCTTATACCTCTCATTCTTTAATAGCAACGACCAATATTCAGTTAGCAATGGTGGAGAGAACAGCCGGACGAGTTTGTTTTATCATAGCCGTACAGCTTCGTTTCGATACAACCACATATTTAGTTCGAAGCTATTCTCCAACTTTACCCTTACCAATACAATTTTCGATTATGGCAGCAATTCACAGAATTCCAATAAATTAAATCAGGTATTAAGTACAAATGGATGGAAAGGCCATTTGCATGACTATAGCTTCAAAAATGATTATACATGGTACTTTAATCCATCAAATACATTTCAAATTGGCGTTAATTTCACTTTACATCGTGCGAAGGTAGGTTCCTCATTAAGCACAGCAAACAACACAACAGGCGTTCCTTATTCCAATATAAATTCACTTGAAAATGCTTTATATGCCAGTAACAAGCATACGTTTTCAAATAAACTTTCAGTTGAGTACGGATTGCGTTTGAGTATGCACAGCAATGTAGGCAAGAGCTTTTATTACAAATATGCTAAAAACGATTTTGGGGGTATTACGCTTATCGATACTATAAATTATAAACGTGGGGAACTTTACAATTCTCATTTTTTTATTGAGCCTCGGGTTTCCTTTTGTTATAACCTAAATCCAAACAGTTCAATAAAGTTCGGTTATAACCGTAATACACAAAACATCCACCTGATTTCCAATACTACATTTTCTACTTCCTTTGATATTTGGTACCCCACAACATTAAAAGTAAAACCCCAGCTTTCTGATATTATTTCAACTGGTTACTTTCTGGATTTTGCACACCGTAAATATTCAGTTTCAGTAGAGGCCTATTACAAAGAGATGCAGCATGTGGTGGATATAAAGGAACATGCCCAACTAATAGGCAATCCTTTTTTTGAAGACGAACTCGCCTTTGGAAACGCCCATTCGTATGGGATAGAACTAAACGCGCGTAAAAATATTGGAGCGTTAACGGGCTGGCTGACTTATACCTATTCGCGGTCGTTTATGAAAATACCCGATATTAATAACGGGGTTGAATATCCTTCTTCGTTTGATGTACCTCACGATTTTTCTACTGGTCTGATCTATAAACCGAGTAAACGTGTTACGTTATCAGCAAATTGGATGTATTCGTCAGGTGCATCGACTATGCTTATTGCAGGCAGTTATCGTTACATGAACGTAGATGTTCCTTATTACACAGGCAAAAACCAAGGTCGTCTGCCCGATTACCACCGTCTGGATTTGGCATTAACCCTTCTGACAAGAAAGACGATTAAAAGGCAGGCAGAAGGGAAAAGATATGAAGCTTCGTGGAATTTTTCATTTATCAATATTTACAATCGAAAGAACCCTTTTTATATGGCCTTGCATCCAAATAACGACAATCAAACTCAGGCTGAGGCTGTTTACTTCTATGGCTTTATTCCTTCGGTTACCTATATTTTTAAATTTTAACCCTACCCAAAAATGAAAGCAGTTCACATTATAATAATTCTCTTTTGTTGTGCAGCTATTTTGTCTTGTACAAAAGAAGTGAAGTTTTCATATTTAAACATCAAATACAAAGATCGTCTGGTCGTTGATGGCAATATAACCACCGAAAAAAAAGAGCAACGTATTTTGCTATATCGTTCATCCGATATAAGTAATACAGATAGTTTAATGATGGAAAGCGGAGCCATTGTTTCAATAACCGATGGCGATACGGTTATTAACCTTACCGAAAAGCAAAAGGGTGTATATGTTGCAAATTCAAGCTATTCCGCGAAAGTTAATAAGACATATACCCTGAAAGTCAAATTAAAAAACAGCGATGAATATACGGCCTCCGATTATTTATACCCGTCAATGGTTATTGATACCATGTACAGTATCTTGAACAATGGCGCCTACGATATTTGCATCAAAGCTCATAATCAAAACAGAAACCAAGGGGCTGCCGTTATAATGAATTTCTATGCTAATGATTCGTTGCTTACCGCTAGTTTAGGAGATAAGGTACTCTATGCGAAAGGGGGGTTTTATGAGAAAGTATTTTCAATTCCAGCATACCTGCTTAAAAAGGATACTTCCCAAGTGCAAGTTCAGATGAATTCAATTTCTTATCAAATGTATCAATACCTCGACGATGTTAAAAACGAAACCATTTGGAGTACCGAAATCTTTAGAACCACATCAGCCAATGCCCGAACGAACATTTCGAACGGAGGATTGGGCTTTTTCTCTGCATCCGATGTACTTAAAAAGCAAATCGTAATCGTTAAGGATAAGTAAATAATAGCAAAAGCCCCTTATATACGGGGCTTTTGCTATTATTTACTTATCGCAGAATGAGGGTAATGGTTACGCTTCTTAATTAAGCTTTTTCCAACATAATCTCCTAAACAGTCATTTCACCATTAACCACGTTCACCGTTTCAGCTAAATCTTTAAAGCCCGGTTTTTTCGCAATAACCGTATAAGTACCATCTGCAATATTTTTATAATTACTACCACCTCCTGCGGCGGTTTTCTTCACAATACTACTTTTGCCATTTGCGGCACTAACTTTTAATTGTTCGTTTACAGGCGTTAAGGTTAAAGTAACATTTGCCTCAGGTGCGCCAGTTTGTGCATTTGTAGCCTTTATCTTTAAAGCTAATGAACCCGTACCTGCTTCAATAACTTTACGTACTTTTATATATTCGTTATAAAAATTTGGTTGACTGGCTAAAAAATAAGTCAAAAAAGAATAATGAAATATTTTGATGAAAGAAAACATGATGGAGGGTATTTTCTGATTATCACAGAACTTGATAAATGAAAAAGGCAGCAATATAAGCTGCCTTTCATGTTTTTCCTTTGAAATTGTACAAAAATTATAAACTATCACATCATAGTTTACCAATTGTCCGCGCCTTCGCTAAATCCCCATTTTTAATCACAAACCGCTGATGCCTGCCACCATTCTTTTCGAATAGTTCAACAACCAGTTGTTTTTTATCAGGAATGGTGAATTTTTGAAATGCGAAAACAGTGCTTTCAGATTCTTTTCCATTAATTGAAATCAGGTAATTGTAAGCCCGAATCGGTTCTATGATGGTTTCCTGGATTGCTGTTCGTTTGACCACTTTTTTATCGACAATTTTGAAGATAAGGAAGTCAATATCGAAAGGAATGTCAGTGGTGTTTTTGATTTCGGTATGTAAGTATAGCAGACCGTTATGGCAGAAAATACCACGGAGCGAAAACTCAATCCCAAACTGATTGCTATCTACACGTTTACTCCGTTTCCGGTTGGTTTTGTAGATTCTCTCCATAGCCATCTGAACGGTTTGGGGTGATTCGTCGCCTAATTCAGAAAGATGTACCTCCATCGAATTCTCAGGCTGATTACCTAACTTTTCAGTATGAAGAAAATCTTTCATTTCAATGTTCAGCTTTTCCGGATTGTCCGAATAGTTCACAATAAAGGAATAGAAACTACCTTCATCGGTAATCACGGAAAAATTGGTCTCCCCAGAGAAATCTTTAACGGCAGCTTTTACCCGAACCACATTCTCAGCACCCTCAGCCTTCCCCGCAATGATATTGGGTGAACCCAAATCAATATAGGCAATCCCTGATGGAAAAATCAGGTGAACAGTTTTGTCATAGGTCACTTCCAGACAATAAGAGGCAATAACATTGTTTTCAGGGATAACCTTTGTGTGTTCATTTTGTGCAAAAAGAGCGAGAGTCGATATAAAAAGTAAAACGAAAATTATTAGTTTCATTTTGATGGATTTTTAAGATTAAACAATTGAATTTTAATTGGATGGCATCAATAGAAGGCGGTGCCCGGCTTTCAGAGTTACTTTGGTTGTCCGTAGCTTTTTTGAGATATACTGCGATGTTCCCTGAATGAGGTTTCTCCCGACATCGGCGGCCAGTTGCTGACCGGCAGTTGTGCCCTGCGTAATGCTGATGCTCGTTCCGGCATCGCGCCCCATCGAAGCAGTGATTTCCTTTAATGCAGTTGTTTCCACAGAGCCGGGAACAAACAACCCTTGCTGCCCGTCTACATCATAAGCGGTCAATTGAACCGGAAGGATATTGCCGTTATTTTCCAGCGAATGGACAACTATTTGAAGTCGTTCGCCCTGAATCTGCGCGATTCCGGTGATCAGCGAATTCACGGGAAGTTCCAGACCTCCGGCGTCCACCGGTTCGAGCAGACGAAGTTTTACATTTTGCCCGTTAACAAGTGTTTGGGTACTGTTTACACATGCCCAAACCGTATTTCGGTCTTTCTGCTTGCTTTCGTTTTCCCCGGTTATAAAAGAAAAATTGCGGGATTGTGAAACCTGCCTGATAAACGCGGAATCACTGATATGCTGTTCCAGTGACGAAACCGTATGATCTGCAACTGACCTGACTGCCTTTAAGCTTTCCTGCTGTTTTGTTTTTGCAACAGGCATAGAAGTCTTTGTTTCTGAACCTTCTTTCGAGACTGCCTGCCTGGATGACTCAGGTATGTAATTCGATGCCAGTTGATATGATTTCTCCATCAGCTTAAGCTGTTCATCCATCCGGTCAGGTTGTTCATTCTGAGCAAGCTGATTTTTCAAGTCTTCAACTTCCTTTTTCAGCCTTTCTGTTTCGGAATCTTCTTTGGGCTTTTCATAGAAGTCACCAAGCGTTTGATTAATCCCGTGGTACGCTGACACTGAATGCTGCATTGCTTTTGCAGGTTGTTTTGTAGCTGAGTACTTTTCTCCCAAAGTCCGATTATCTGTTTTTCCAGCAACAGATAAATCAAATTTTGCGGGTTCCTGCTGCCCAATCATTGCCGAGAACTGGTCCAGCGAGCGGACCGGTTTTTCCTCCAAAAGTTTTTCCTGTTCAAAAGCGCTGATTTTGTCTTTTATCAGTTTGCTTTCCCTGGGCATGGGTAGTTCTGTATTTAAGCCCGTTGCCCCTTTGGGTTCATTGCTTTTTTCAGAAGGCCTGAAAATAAGCCAGAGGCTTGCGCCACAAACCGCGAACATCAGTGCAAAAACAGCATATTTTTTTAGCTGTTGCTTTTGCTGCGGTTTCAATAGAGTTTTATTGTTTTTGTCCATGAATTACGTCTTTAAGTTTATGAATTAAACTGTCCTTTGGTAAATCAAGCGATTTGATATGCTTGATATCAATTATCTTCTCCACCTCTGATTTATGAAAGGAATCCCAAAGCATGAAGGAAAATACTGCAACAAAAAGAAAGCACAAGCCGAATACAACCGGGTTGCGTTTCTTCTGCGGAATCCGTTCACATGCTTTTCGAATGGTATCATCCAGCGCCTGTCTGGTTTTGCTGATTTTTTCGCTCATGGCTGTCGGTTGATGGTTTGAATATCCCTGTTTTCCTTCACGGTAAAATTCTCAATCGTGAAGCCATGCGGATTGTTATCACTGCGCACCGAATTAATCAGGTCGCAGGTGGTAATCAGGCTCCGCTCGGTAATATTACTTTCGCGGATGATTACCTGCCGGGCATAGGTGGAAGCCAGATAAGGATAGTTTCTGAAGTCAACCACGACACTGTCGACTTGAAGTGTCTGGTTAATATTTCCTGAGATAACGCGGTTGAAATACCCTTTTTCGACTAGATCCTTGTAATAGGTATAAACGCTTTTATCAGTCAGGAACATCGCCCGGTTGATATTTGATTCAATAGCGTTTTTATCCGGAGATAGCGTGAAAAATAGTTCGTGAAAACGCCGGATATGTTCGCGTGCCTCCACCGGACGGTTCTGGGACAATTCCTGTGAAAGGGCAAGAATTAATGATTTTCCTTTGTCCAGCACGTAGATTTTCTGCCGTTGTTTCTCGGCAAACCGATAGGCGCTGAAAACCGAATAACCTGCTATTCCGGCACACAGAATGACAAAAACAATCCCGAAAAAACGAATCTGCATGAAACTCGTTTCAATATTTTTTAATGATTTAAATTCCATAATTGATTCCTTTTTACTTCTTTAAAAGTTTTCCTGTGATATTTCCGGCAGATGCTCCGGCCACACCCGCGGCCACAGAACCTGCCTGGCTTGCCGATGAGCTTACGTTTCTCCCATAATTGCCCATACCTCCGGCCATGATAATCCAGTTTGCCACTGTTGGGATAGTGAAATATCCAATGATTCCGATAACCATAAACACGATATACACCCCGTTGGAGGCATCTACGGAATATGTTGGGTCTGCCTGAAGCCTGTCAATATCGGCCTGTAACATCAGCACCTGAATCCGTGCAAGGATGGAACTGAACAGATCGGAAACCGGAAGCCAGAGATAAACAGAGACATACCGTGAAAACCATTGTGTCATGGTTGATTGGAACCCGTCGTAAACACTGATAGCAAAAGCAATGGGGCCAAGGATGGAAAGTACAATCAGGAAGAAGGTGCGGATGGTATCAATAACCAGTGCTGCCGCCTGAAACAGCAATTCCAGAATCTCCCGGAAAAAATCACGGATATTCCTTTTCATATTATACATGCCTCGCTCAATGTACATTCCCGACATAGTGGCAAGGTCCGAAGGGCTCCAGCCCAATTCATCCAGCTTTTTGTCGAACTCCTCATCACTCACCAGAAAGGCTGTTTCCGGGTTTCGTTTCATGGCCTCGGTTTCCAGTTGCTCTTTTAAGTCGCGGTATTTCTGCATATCGAAAGTCTGGGACTGGAGCATCTGATTGGTGCCTTTTACCACGGGGCTTAGCACCATGTTGATTGTCCCCAAAACGAAGGACGGAAAGAACATGATGCAAAAGCCAATGGCAAAGGGGCGCAAAAGCGGATAAACGTCAATCGGCTCAGTCCGGGCAAGCGACTGCCACACACGGGCAGCCACATAAAGCAGCGCTCCCAGACCGGCTATCCCTTTTGCCACCCCGGCCATTTCGCTGCATAAAGGCATCATCTCCAAGTAAAGGCTGCGGAGAATCTGATGTAAATTATTGAAATCCATCACCAGTACCTTTCGTCAGCAGTGCCGTAAAGCGCCAACATCCGCTGCGCATCCCCTTTCTTTTGTGCTCTCAGGTAAGAAACAGAAAGGTTCTTGTTGGTATAATAGCGCACCAGATTCCGGTAACGCTGCACAGATACATAAACGCCGTCAATAACATCAATGCGTTCTTTGTCTGACATTGAAAGCGAACTGGCATTGACAATCCCTTTCAGGTCAAGCAATAGGTTACTGCTTTCTTCCAGCAGTTTGGTGTAACCAAAGGCAATGGCTCCCAATTCTTCCAGCGTGAAGTTTTCATCCTGTATCATCAGTTGATAAGAATTGACGTAGATGTCAGCAATCTCTCCAACCATCAGGATGGTTTCCTGAACTTTACGGGCATCCTTTACCAGGTTGTTTACGGCTTTTAAGGCATCGTAATATTCTTTGCCTTGTTCATACACCTTTTTTACTTCCTGAAAATTCTTTATCACGTTGGAAACCGTGTTTGATGTTTGTATAATTTCGTTGGCAGAATTCACAATGCTCTGCGCAAGATTTATCGGGTCTGTCACTACAAATTGCGCCATCAGGTTAAACGTGCCGAGCATAATGAACAGCCCGGCTATAAAAAGTCTTGTTTTCATGTTACTTGTTTTAAATGTGAATGATTAATCCTTTCGCTTACTGGCAGCCAGTTGTTTTATGGCTTGTTCAATGTTCCCGTCCAGTTTTTCGGTTAACCGGACAAGTTCCAGTTTCTCGGTTTCTTCGGTGGTGTATGTGTAATACTCTTCCAAAGAAACTTCGGTGGCATAGACCGCAGACTGCACACCTCCCAGGCCAATCCATACCTCTTTGTATTTACGCCGGGGATGGTTGGACAGATTGATGGAAAGAATCTGCGATTTTTCTTTTTCGTTCAGTCCAAGCAGTTCCTGGATGGAACCGAACTTATTAATATACTTGCGCTGGTCGAGTAGGATTTTACAATCAGAATTGTTGATGATGCTTTCCTTGACGATTTCTGATGCAATAATATCATCGACCTCCTGAGTGACCACAACGGCCTCGCCAAAGAATTTCCGGACAGTTTTAAACAGGTATTTAATGTACTCCGCCATCCCTTCTTTGGCTATTGCCTTCCACGCTTCCTCTATTAATATCATCTTTCGGACGCCTTTCAACCGTCTCATTTTGTTGATGAAAGCCTCCATAATAATGATGGTCACAATGGGGAAAAGCACTTTGTGGTCTTTGATATTATCCAGCTCGAAAACAATAAAACGTTTACTGAGCAAATCCATTTGCTTGTCCGAGTTCAGCAGGTAATCATACTCGCCACCGCGATAATACGGCTCCAAAACATTCAGAAAATTGGCAATATCAAAATCCTTTTCACGTACCTTTTTTGCTAGGAGCACTTCGGAATATTCATCCCTTACAAACTCGTAGAAAGTATTAAAAGACGGAGCTATTGTGCCATCCTGATTCAACCTTTCGATATACTGGCTCACCGCATTCGACAAAGCCACTTCCTCCGAGCGCGAGGGCGCTTCTTCTTCATTTTTCCAGAGGGTAAGGATCAGCGTTTTAATGCTCTCCTTTTTTTCAATGTCAAACACACCGTCGTCGGTATAGAATGGGTTAAACGCAATCGGGTTGTCTTCGGTGTAGGTAAAATAAACCCCGTCTTCGCCCCTGGTCTTGTAATGAATCAAATCACACAATCCTTTGTAGCTATTCCCTGTATCAACCAGAAGTACGTGAGTTCCCTGCTCGTAATATTGCCTGACCATGTGGTTGGTGAAAAAGGATTTTCCGCTTCCCGAAGGGCCAAGGATGAACTTGTTCCGGTTGGTGATCATCCCTTTTTTCATCGGCAAATCGGAAATATCGAGATGCAATGGTTTTCCTGTGAGCCGGTCAACCATTTTTATCCCGACTGGCGATAAGGAATTTCGGTAATTGGTTTCACCGGTGAAGAAGCACAAGGCTTGCTCTGAGAACGTGTAAAACGATTCTTCGAAAGGGAAGTCAGCCGCATTGCCGGGGATGCCCGCCCAAAACAATGTCGGGACATCCACGGTGTTGTACCGTGGCTTACATTCCATCAGCGCAATCTGGGAACCGGCATCGTTTTTAATCTGCCGCAGTTCCTCCAGCCTGTCGCTCCACGCCAGCACATTGAAATGGACCCGCACAGAAATCAGCCCTTTGCTGTGTGCTTCGTTCAGGTACTCTTCCAGCCATTGTTTGTTAATCTGGTTGGCACGGCTGTACCGCGAAAGCGAGTGCATGTTCCGGGCCATCTTTTCAAAACGGGAAAGGTTGGCCGAATGGTCGTCAATGAAAATGTACTGGTTGTAAATGTGGTTGCACGACAACAACAAGCCAACCGGCGATGCATAGGAAAGCAGGCAACTGCTGCGGTCGGTCGAAAGTCTTTCGTACCGGCTTTCGGTGGTGACTTTTGCGGGCAGGTCATCCAAATCCGAAAGAGTATGAAGCACCAGAGAGTTGTCCCCGATTTTCATTTCCCCCGGATTCAGGATGATGTCCTGCAAACAGGTAGCTTGCTCCTGGGAAAGTGAAAAATATTTTTCCACAATTCCCCGGTCTTTTTCTGTACCGGTAATTTGCTCCGGTGTAAGCCGCGTGATCCGGATAAAATCACAGTCATTGATGATTTGCTCAAACTGGTTCACTGCTTCCACGAACCGCAGAACGGATTCCTTATTCTTTACCTCTTTAGGGAGAATAGTGCCCCGTCCCAGCGAACTAAACGTACTTTGCTGCCTGCTCCGTTCTTTGGTTGTCTTTGTCAGGAACAGGTAGCAGGTGTGGTTTAAATACGGACGTTCATTGAAATGGCGTTCAAACGAAGAACTTAGAAAGCTTAAATCCTGTTCCTGCAGTTCCGGTTGGTAATTTTCTTTGATGTACCAGTCCTGTTTGTGAACAATGGAATAGTCAGGCAAAACTTTAATTGCCTTGTTCCAGACCGAATGGATGGCTTCGTATTCTTCCGAAGTGACGGTAAACAGTTCCGGCAGTGTAACCTGAAAAGCAACAGTAATATCAGCATCTTTACTGATAATGCAACCTTGTTCAACCGACAGCAAAGGGAACTTGCTTTCGAGGGTGGCCGTTTTTAAAATGCTTCTCATGCCGCCCCCTTTCTTTTTTTTGTGAACAGCCTGAGAATACTTTTCCGGTTGATAATCCTGCGTGGAAAAGTCCGGGTTGCCTGGAGTTTCATTAGTCCGAAACGGCCAAATTTCCGATTAAGGGAAAAAGTCAGCCATACGACGATGAAAGCCAGAGCCAGTCCGGTGAAAATGCAAACCCATTGGTTTATCCCGGCCAGGTACATGACGATAAAAACCACGAATGTGCCCAACAGTCCGCCTGCAAAAATGAACAGATACTGGCTTTGCAGTCCCTTGAACTCTGCCGGTTTGTTCACTCCTTTGTTGATGAAATATTCTGCCATGATTTTTACAGAAAGAAGGAACGAAGGATCGTGGCTGCAACAATCAGGAAAATACATGCGCCAAACCAGGAGGCTGCGGTTTTTCCGGTGTCAGGGTCACCGCTCGAAAACTTTGAATACACTTTTACGCCGCCGATCAAACCCACAATGGCGCCGATGGCATAGATTAGCTTGGTTGCCGGGTCAAAATACGAGGTGACCATGCTGGTGGCTTCGGTGATTCCGGCAGAACCGTCGCCCTGGGCAAACAATGCCAATACCCAAAATGAGAAGCACAGGGTTAATATGGTTTTTAATGAATTGATTTTTGCCATAATGATTTGTTGTTTTTGCTTCTCTAATGAAGCTATGGAGAAGCTGTTTTTACTAATTTTTAATGAAATCTCTTGGGGCGATGTGGTGAAAACCACGGGGTAGAACGGGGCTTTACCCGTAATCTTTTTCCTTCATATTTTTCAGAATTTGGTTCAAACTCGGGCAGACTTTTTCCTGCCTGTAACCAAATGTAAAGGCTTAAATCACTGAGAAATAAAAAGTGGAGTATGTGGAAGTGTGTGGCTGCGTTTGGCGCAGGATGGAAGAATTAAAATAATGAGAAGACAACTTTCAAATGTTCATTTAGGCTCAGAAGTCCTAAGTTTAATTTTAATATCGGCTATATTGCTTCGGCTTCATCCCTAAATGGTCATCAAATACTCTTGAAAAATGGCTTAGATTGGTAAAACCCAGTTTGTAACCCACATCTGAAACAGATAGCTTCTCCTCTTTTAACAAACGGGCGGCTTCCAGCATCCGAAATTTCTGGTAATAGCTAAAAATACTATTCCCAAAAATTTGCCGGAACAAACGTTTCAGTTTGGATGGGCTCATGCCGGCAGAAACAGCCAGTTCGTTAATTACCGGCGGAATCGCCAGGTATTCAAGTATTTGCTCCTTAACTTTATATATGGCTTGGATATCCTGGGCATTCAGGGAATATAGGTGCTTTTCGTTCCGTTTCTCCAGTTCCATCAATAACCGACAAATCAGTTCTTCAGCTTTTATTCGCCGGAAGAACAGTTCAAAAGTTTCGTCCACAGGTTCAGTTAAAATTTCGTCCACAATTTTCTGTAACGAAGGATAAAGCATTTGTTCGAATAGCAAAGGCTGTGTATTCAACAACAGGCTCTGCAAAAGCTCCGATTTTTCGGAAAAGTCAAACAACCCTTTCAGATACTCGGTATCTATTTCAATATTAATTGTTGCCTTATTGGTGTGGATGGAAATAACGTCGTCGGTGTTTATCCTGCTCGTGGCAATTAACACTGAAGACAGTGCCAACAAAGGCTTTCCCGTTGATGATGTCGCTGTTGTGCGAAAAATATTTTGAAACTTAAAAAAGATCATTCGCCTAGAAACATTGATCTCCGGGTTTTTAACATCGATCTCCTCAATCAGCTCATAATTACTGATGAGCATCCGAAGGTGCTCGTTGAAAACAAATCCGATGCAATAACCTGTCCCAAATTTTTCTGGTATTTCCAGTCTCCGGTTTTTTATTTCCGTGCCCAAAAACTGGGCAAGCCTTATCAGGATATTGGGTATTGTTCTCTGTGTTGCCTCATTCATGATTGATCCGTTACGACTATTTATAGGCCAAATATAACTATTTAAGCTCTAACGTGACCTATACTTTTGCAATATCCATTAAACAAATTGGAAATAGAAAATCAAATAATCAGAATATGAAAACAACATCAATGAAAAGAGCAGAACAGGCAAATGTCGAAGCAATAAATTTTGAACAGTCATTTAAGCCAATCTCTCCTGAAGAGATTGGCGAAAGTGTATTTACACTAGTTGGAAAAGATTTTTTTGTAATTACTGCTGGCAAGGCCGATCATTATAATTCGATGGTGGGCAGTGGCGGCGGTTGGGGGATGCTTTTCCGAAAACCGACCACTTGGTGTCTTATTCGCGCCGACCGCTATACACTTGAACTGATAGAAAAAGAGCAAACCTACACCATGGCGTACTTCCCGGATGAACACCGGGAGCCAATGCTTTTTTTAGGAAGCAAATCTGGCCGGAACAGCGATAAAATGAACGAAGTTGAGTTAACAAGCATTCAGACTCTGTCAGGAGAGGTGTCTTTCAGCGAAGCCAGATTAATTATTGAATGTAAGTTAACGCAAATTACGACTCCACAACTCAACGATTTTTATGCAGAAGAAGCCAAGGCTTACATAAACGAAGCTTACAAAAGCGCAAATGACCAGCGTAGATATGTATTTGGCGAAATCACAAAAATCTGGATCAGGAGATAATTAGAAATGGATATGAAATCGAAGAAAATCACGCTGTGGCTCATCATTGGAATTGTGCTATTAAATTCCATCGGATTTTCAATTGTACTGCCACTTCTCCCATTTTTGGTCGGAAAATATCTTCCCGACCAACAGGTGGTTGTGGGCGTGAGCGCACTTATGTCGGTATTTGCAGTCTGTACCTTTTTTGCTGCTCCCGTTTTTGGAGCATTAAGTGACCGATACGGACGGAAAATCATTCTTATCATCAGCATCGCAGGCTCTGTTTTTGGCTATGTTTTGTTTGGCATAGGCGGAGCACTCTGGATTCTTTTCCTAGGGCGCATCATCGACGGACTGACCGCCGGAAATATTAGCACGCTGTTTGCCTACATTTCCGACTGCACCGAACCTGAAGAACGAACCAAATGGTTTGGTTATATTGGTGCGATGATGGGAATCGGAAAAATTGGTGGTCCTGCTCTGGGCGGACTACTTGGAAGCATTACCCTTGCTCTGCCGTTTTTTATTACTGCTGGACTAATTTTCCTATCCGGTTTGGCTGTCTATTTTCTGTTGCCCGAATCGTTGGCTCTCGAAAAGCGAACAAGACAATTAACGTCGGCTCACTTCAACACCTTTGCTCATTTCAAAGCGATTTTCAGCCTGAAACAACTTAAACTGCTTCTCATTTTGGGCGTGTTGTTTTATGCCGGACTGGGGATTTTCCAGTTCAATTTTACGCTTTTCCTGAAAGACATTTATCGATGGGGACCGGCCCTGATTGGCAGTTTGCTAACGCTTGTCGGCGTTTGCGAGATTGTTTCGCGTGCCTTGCTGTTACCCTGGTTATTGAAACATTTCAGCGAAAGAAGTATCTGGATAGCAGGACTAACCGGTCTTGCAACGGGTTTGGGATTGATCTTGACTAGCACCTATATCCATTCGGTTGTAGTTATTTCTTTTGCCGTCATATTCATAATCACCGGCGAAGGATTATTCGAACCAACATATATCGGCAGATTGTCGCAGTCGGTTGACGAAAGCAATCAAGGAAAATTGCAGGGTGTGAACCAAAGCCTTCAGTCGGCCAACAATGTGTTTGTTCCACTAGTAGCAGCTACCATCTATTTCTTTAGTCCCGAAATGTTATATGCCGCAGCAACAAGTATCGTATTCGCTGCCGTTGTAATATCTACAAAATTTTTACCTCAAAGTAGACGTATTCCTATCTCCAAAGAAAAAAAATGATTGCCGTTAATTGCTCAAACAGACCCTTTCCTGCCTGTAACCAAATATAAAGGCTTAAATCACTGAAAAATAAAAAGAGGAGTATGTGGAAGTATGTGGCTGCGTTTGGAGCAGATATTTATAAAATCACTCAGGGCAAAGCAAAGAAATCCATAATGCCGTAATGGCTAGGTATAGGTCAGGCAGTATTTATTTTTTGGTTTTTGTTTATGCTGGGACGTATGCCTGTTCAACGTTGACTCTTTATCGATAGTTGTATTGTTGCTATGTATAGGCGATAAGCCTTATTCATCAAAAATATTTAGCACCTTATCTTAAGGCTTTCCGCTTTAAATCACCCGCCTTCCATAATTCGTAGTTTAGTTGGTACATCATTTTAAAAGCTAAACAGTATTTTTTCAATACATAGTCAAATTTATAATCAGTACCCATCAAAATTTTGAATTCTCCTACACTGCATGAATCCGAATTATCGTAATCGGTTATTTGGTCAAAAAAATATTTTCTCATTATTCTAAAAACAATACTTTTGTTTGTTTTGAAAAGATCCGGGTATTTCTTTCGATAATTATCAGGAGTGAATTCAGTTTCACTATACTTGAATCCCTCAAATTGTGTTAGGTCAATTAAGTTATTCCAGAATTTGTCGTCCATATACCTCAGATTCTGATTAAATCTCAAATCTGTAGATAAATAAATCCCCTCCAAATCTAACCCTATGTAATAATTACATTTAGTTTTTTTTGATTCAATAATTAATTGCGGACCATACAAATTCTGATAAAAGGTTTCATACTCCCAATTATCTTTGAAATTTCCATAGCTAAAACATAATTCCGCTATTTTTGAAAATGCATTAACACAACCTATGGTAACCTTCCAAATTTCATCACTATCAAGTACATCCCTATTGCCTATAATATTCCTATAATCATTTATTTTCTTAATATAGTCATTAAAATTATGCGCATCCTTTTCTATTAATTTATCCAGTTTATCACTCATTTCTCAATATTTTCGGTTGTAAGCTATAGCCATTCTTTGTGTAATCATCAATCCAGATAAGCTTTCTTAATAAATTCAAAGTACCATAAGGTTGCAATCTAAAATGCCCCTTTACCTTAAACGCCCCAGTTCTTATCAATCGTTTAAACCAATTAGAATCAATTATTTCAATTTGTATTTTGGATTCATTTAAAAATTTTTCATTATTGAATTTCACTTTACTCTTCCCTATAGATGGCTTTCCTTCCGTAATTACCGTCTCAATCTCAGCAAACTGCATAAAAAGAAGAATGTTAAAAGCGTAGTTAATGAATCGCTCAAAAGCAAGATCTTTTTCAATATAAAACTCCAAGTCATCAGCGATGAAACTTAAAGATTCAAACTTCTTTTTAATGAATGTTCCTGATATAAAGATTTCTATGCCTCGTACTCCATAGAAAGCAAGGCTAAAATTCAACTCATTATCAATAGAATTCTGATTCTTATCTACATAATATGCAAAAGAATTAAAGAATGGATTGTATCGGGAAGTTGGCAGAAGCATTATTCCCTTAGTAGGATTTACTTCATGAAGCAATTCATTTAATTTCTCCTGGACTTTAAAATCTTCAACAAGAGTGTCATTAATCTTTTTTGATAAATAATATCCTTTTCTACAATCATTAATGACTTGGTTACAAAATGCTCCAAAAATCTCTTCAACCTCAGGTGCATCTGTTTTTAACGTTTCTATTGTACGCTTTGAACCAGGAGAAAGTAAAACGCCCGTATCTCCAACGTCACCCAAAATTACATATTTATCTTTGTTGAATTTCATTTTTCACAAGCCTTGGTAATTATTTCAATAGCTTAAATCTTGACGGCTTCATTTTTATCAAAAACGAACATACTCTGATGAATTAGAAGATGACATTCTTTACAAACAGAAATTAGATCCTCTAAAGGTTCTTCATAAATATTCTTATACGATAAATGATGGACATTTTCAGCAGGATTGACATTGCAATGCTGGCATTTGTAATTATCTCGTCTTAACACTACTTCTCGCTTTTTCTTCCATTCTCTGGAATTCAAATAGTTACAATATTTAAAATAGATTGAGTTTTTATAATACTGATACTGTTGTTGTATAAAGTCTAGCTCTTTTTGCTTTTTCTGTTTGCGTTCTTCAAATTTATATTCATCAAAGGAGGCATCAATTTGTTCATCAAATTTCTTTGAGTTTAAACATTTGGCTCTATTTGCATATCCACAATTTGCACACTGATGAAAAACTCTTGATTTGTCAAAACCGTAGTGTTCTACAACAATTACATTATATGGAGCTCTACAACAATCTTCACTATTTCTTTGAAACCAATGGCCACAATGAATACATTCATAAATATCATGATATTGATAATGCCTATATATTGCGAAATCTTCCCCGTTGCATTTTGCACATTGATTTTTCACCTGAAGAGATTTAAAAGTATTGATAATTAACGAATCTGGAGTCCTAAGAGTTTCTCTAATTTATTAAAATATCTGAGCCATAAATCTCTGTCTTTACTATGGTTGTTTGTCGGATTATTGCCATCATCATAAAGAAAAACTCTAGAAATTAGATCATCATTATCTCGTTGTATTTATGTATCGTCATCGGCTAATTCCACCAGCAACTTTTCCGGTACATTTTTATACTTTGTATAAACGGGTAAATCAAGATAACTCAATCCAGGCATTCCTTTCTGATCGATGTCATTATAGCCAAGAGGTAAATACTCCCTATTAAAAGCCATCCACTCGCCTTTAATATTTCTTGCAATGCCATAAGGCAAGTTTATTCTAAAAAAATCTGACAACATTCTTACTTACTTTAAAGTTGTTTTTATAATGCACAATGTACTCACAAAAAAAAAGAAACACTATGAGTAACATATAAAAAGTTAATAACAACTCAAATCCATAGTGGCTGTGATACAAACGCTTAGAAACATTTACTAGAGGCTTCATCTATCTTGATTTTTGACAGACTCTTTTTCCGTTTATTTTATGTATTCCCCAATATCAAATCCATCTAAACCATCATTCGGCATTTTCTTGACTTCATTCTGACCCAATTTCCCCAAGTGCAAATCTATCAGCTCCACAATCCGTTTTTGATAAGCCGGAGACGAAAAGGCCATTTGTTTAACCCAACCGGAATTGTCATTTTCGTGAAGCAGCTTTCCTGATTTAGCCGGATTTTGAGGTTTCACGCTGCCAACTTCGTTAACCACTTCCTCCATTTCTTCAAAAGTGAGGTCGGAAAAAGATTCCACACCAAACCCAAGTTGTTCCACCTCTTCCTGTTCTTCAACAGAACTTATATCCGGCTCGTATTCCAGCGGCACTTCAATATCCATTTTGCCCGAAGAACCGGTTTCGGATACGGAACTTTTCCCGGTAGTCAAAACAAACATACTTTTCCCAACAATTCCTTCCGAGTCACACATTTCAGGTATACTTTTTATTTCACCGGAGGCAGTCCCAGTTTTGCGCCGACCTTTCAGCAGCAGGATAGAAAGAACCAGGATTGCGGCAATTAAAATAATTTCAGCCATATCAAACTGTTTTGGAGTTAGAAAATATCCTTATTCTTTTCATTGTATAGTTTGACGATGTCCTCCTGGAAGTCTTCAAAATGTTGGCTCAGCACATTGTCAATATAATTGAAAATCGAAATTTCATCGTTGCCGATTACACGCACAATCTTTTGAATCCGTTCGTGGTATTCCTGCCGGATAGGAACATGCTTGCCGAACCGAGCCTTGCTGTCGGTTTGCCGGATAAAAACGGACAAGTAGCCAGAAGAAATCTCGGTCTTCATAACCTTTGGCTTATTGGTGACTTTTTCGACTTTTTGTTCAGATACCTGTTTCCCGTTTTGGATGGTCGAGATCAGAAAGTCTTCATCTATTTCTTCCGGGTTATATTGCTTTCGTGCCATGCTTTCACTGTTTAATCGTTTGCAGAATTTCCGTAGCCAGCACATCAAGATTACTGCCTTTCAGTAAAGTGCTATGGGCAGGGAATAAGGTAGAACGAAAAACCGGCTTGTGCCCCGAGGTAAGTTCCCGCCGAAAACGTTTCGAATCGGGAACAAAGGTTTTTAGGATATTCAGGCCCAGTTCGCCAATCACATTTTCATATACTTCGTAGAGTTCGCTTTTCTCCCGTCCGTCCACCATATTCCAGATGAGATACAGTCCCTTGATATTACTTTTCCCCACACTTACCAGGTTTTCGTTCAGCATGGAAGCAAATTTCAAGGTGCTCTCCAGTACCACCCGATCAGCACTGACAGGAGAAAAGATGTAGTCCATTCCGGCCAGTGTTTTTACAACTCCTTTGCTGTTCAGTGTTCCCGGAAGATCGAAAAAGATAATATCGGGTTGATTAACCGCTTTGTCTATCAATTTCCCGGCTGTTGCAATGGCATTTTCCGGCAAACTCTTTTCAACCGGGTAGGCTTTCCGTTTCAGCGAGGTAAACTGGTCATAGGCCATTTGCTTGTAATAGTTATCCTTCATCACCCGATCCATATCGCGCTGGCGCATTTCAATAATACTGTGTTGCGGGTAATCGCAATCCACAACGGCGATTTCCAATCCAAGCACATAATGTAGATAGCTCGACATTAAAATGGTAAAAGCCGATTTGCCTACGCCTCCCTTTTGAGTGCTGAAGGCAATAAATAATGTTTCCTTTTCCATGTTGCTTATTTTATCCGTTAATGATGTTATCGTTTTATCGTTTGTCTTTTCGACTAATCATCTTGTTAACTAATCAAATGAATACCTGAGTAACCAGTTAAATGCCTGTTTAAACATTTAATTGTTTAAACGTTCCAACGTTTAAATACTTCAGCGAACCGAACTTCAATTATTGCAGTCATCGAATAACGGAATCATTAAGCTCCTGAACGCAGGGTTCCTCAATTGAAGGGATAAACAACCACTTATTTGTTCGCAGGAATATTCGCTGTTTCATTCCACTAATCAAGGTTTTGTGCCTGCAAATGAAGGGATAAAACCCATCGAAAATCCGGCTTTAAAAATGGCTGGCACTGTTTGTCGTCAACTGTCTGCTTTTGGCGTTTTTCGGAATAATTAACAATCAAACCTCTCCCCATACCTTTGCCATCAGTAAAAATTTTGATTTCGAAATGACCTGAAACGATGAGACTGCAAGCATTAAAATTCACCAGCGCTAAAAGAGTGTGCACAGGCACACGGCAAGTTGTGTTTTGAGGTCCTCAAAACGTTTTCAGTGCCTGAAAACCACTTGCCCCGATGGGGAAAATCACCTTCCGAAGTCGGTGATTTTGATAAGCATTTTATGAACGTGCAAAGCCATAAAACAGATGCCAATGACAACTGAAACCAGAAAAAAGCACAAAGGTGGGCGGAAGCTGAAAGCAGACCCGTGCCTCCACCGATACTCAATTAACCTGAATGATGAAGACAACGCCCGGTTTTTATCGCTGGTTGAAGCTTCGGGAATGAAAATCAAAGCTCATTTTATCACGGTCTGCCTGTTTGAAAAGCAAGTGAAAGTTGTGAAAATTGACAAAGGGACGTCCGATTTTTACATGCGCCTGACCAACTTTTATGGCCAGTTCCGGGCAATCGGGGTAAATTACAACCAGGTGACCAAAGCCATCAAGAACAATTTTTCGGAGAAAAAAGCACTGGTATTTTTAAGTCAACTGGAAAAAGTTACACTGGAACTGGTCGCAGTCAACAAACAGGTGATGGATTTAACCCGTGAATTTGAGGAAAAATGGTTGCAAAAATAAGTTCGGGAAGTTCGTTGTACGCTGCCTTGGCATACAACCATCAGAAAGTAAATGCCGGTGGAGCAAAAGTGATTTTTACCAACAATATGGTGGAACCAAAGGATGGAAGCTTCAGTATCGGGATTTGTACAGGTTCGTTCGAGCCTTATTTGCTGGCCAATAAAAGAACAGAAAACCCTGTTATACATATCTCTTTAAATCCCGACCCAAAGGATAAATTAAGCGATGAACAGTTGGCTCAAATTGCAGAAGAGTACATGCAAAAGCTGGGTTACGGAAATCAGCCTTTTGTTGTTTACAAACACGAGGACATTGACCGCCATCATATCCACACTGTTTCGGTCAAGGTTGATGAAACCGGAAAGATGATCCGGGACAATTTTCAGCATCGTTTGTCCATGCGGATTTGCCGTGATTTGGAACAGAAATACGGACTGGTTCCGGCCAATGAAAAACAAAAAGCAGAAGGTTACTCATTAAAAGCAGTTGACCCGAAGAAAGGGAATATCAAACAGCAAATAGCCAACGTTGTCCGATCAGTCTCACAAACCTGGTATTTCCAATCCTTCAACGAATACAAGGCTTTGCTTTCCATTTACAACGTGCATGTTGCTGAAGTGAAAGGTGAACACCGTGGAAAACTGTACTCCGGAATTGTTTATGCCGCATTAAACAAGAAAGGTGAAGTTTTCGGAGCACCCATTAAATCTTCAAAGTTTGGCAAACAGGCCGGAAATGATGCCATTCAGAAGCGGATTGAAAAAACGAAAGAGCTTATCAAAACCAATAACCTCAAGGAAAGCCCGAAGGCAACAATTACAAAAGTGCTGGAATCATGCAAAAGCAGGGCAGATTTTGAAAAGCAACTTTTGAAAAACCAGATTTCAGTTTTGTTCCGCGAAAACGAATCGGGGCGTATATATGGTATTACATTTATTGACCTCAATTCCAAAGCAGTTTGGAACGGTTCACGATTAGGCAAGGAACTTTCTGCCAATAACTTTAATGATTATTGGAACAATAACCTCAAACCGGACATTAAAGAGCCAGTTGAACTACAATCGAAAATATCAAGAACAAATGATGCGGATCTTCCTGCGGAAGAACCACATCATTTGTTCGACTTCCTGAATACTACTGAAAAACACGAAGACGGTTTGATTGAAGCATTAGGCGGTTTATTGCCCGAAGCCCAGGGCGAAGATTATGAGGAACAGTATTTTGCCAATAAAATGAAGAAGAAAAGAAAAAGAACCAGATAACTTTTTACAGGATTTTGCGAAAAATCATGGTAATTCTTTATCCCAATGGGAAGCATTTTCAATTAAAACCTCATCTTCTGGAATAATTAAAAAAATGTTTTTAATTGGTAAAACAGGATTAATAAATGACGTAACAGTACTCACGGTTTCATCAAAATACCAGTCCATGTAAGATCTGGTGTATGATTGAAAATAATGATAAAAAATCCAACACAATTTATTACTTCTCGGATCTATACTAGACATTGTATTTATGATTTTTTGTGTTCTTTCCATTTCTACTTCAGGTCCGTCAAAAGTTTCCATTCCAATATGGATAATAGAGTTAAAATCAGGATTAAATTGGGCTATTGCACTAAAAATTTGGTTTTTAACATCTCTTGCTTTGGCATTGAGGGCTTGTTCACAATCACAGTAACAATGAACACCATATGCATTTACAATGTCACTAATGTAAAGGTTATTTGCTTCACCATCTCCAACATAATAAAAACTACCCAAAAATCCTGAAGTAAATGAAGAATGATCAACTTCTTTTTTAGCTATTAGCTCTATTAACTGTGGTGAATTATTTTTTACCGAATATTGTTTTAGATGATTTTGTATATACCTTATATTCACAAACGAGAGATCAATATCAATCGTTTCGTTTGATATAATTTTACCAGAAACTTTAACATTGGGTATTATTCCTTTCAACAAATCATACAAATAACTGTCAGGGAGACTTACCAATTCTACATGAAATTTAATATCAAGCAATACATTAAACTGTAACAGAAGTTTGCTTATTTGAGATATCATAAGTTGCCTCTTTTTTGTCTCTTTATATGTATAATCAGCTGTTTTCATTTGGCGTTTACATTCAACCTGCCACTTTTCTAAATCTTTTGTAACTTCAAAATCGGGCGTTTTACCACCTTTGCCTTCTTCAATTATTTTTACTTCCCAACCATTTTTTGTCCAAAGCAAAGCCGTAAGAACCTCAAAAAGTATTGCGTCAGCTTCAGACTTCCTTTTCTTGAACATATCTCGCATTTTCTTACCAATGCCCTCAATTTGGGTCACTAATTTGATATCCAAACCAATCCTTTTGAAGATTGGAATAACCCTTGCCCCTTGATGATATTCATATTTATGAGGTTCGAATAAATAGGAATGTACTAAATACAGATACCATCCAATTTGATCTTTCTGGATTACCAGAAGAGTACCATCACTTATGGGTTCAGAGAAAGGAGTACCGGATCTTACCACTGTACTCAAATATGTTTCTATATCTTTTTTTCTTTTCGACCAGTCTTGGTCTGAAATAAATGTTCTGAACCAATGATAAGCGTTTTCTATATCAACATCTTTTATTTTGTTTATTGGGAATTGAGAAAGAGGGAGCCGTGGTATCATTCTTTATGTTTATGAGGTTTGTAGTCGTTACAAATTACGATTTATTATAGAATTAGACAACATACTATCAATAAAGTCAAACACTGCCACCCACCGCCAATGACTACCACATTTTTATAGCCAGCCTTTACAGCATTTAAATTCACGCCCGAACATTAAAAATTAATATAATGCAGGGAGAAGACGATTTAAGAGGGCTTGCCAAAATAATCGAATTGATAAGGGGTGTCAGCATCCTGATTCTTATCATTCACATTTACTGGTTTTGTTATGAATTTCTGGCAGAACAGAACGCAACTCTACCAGTCATTGACAAAATTTTGCTGAATTTCCAGAGATATACAGGCCTATTTTCCCAACCTATCTGGACAAAACTCGTGAGCTTTGGATTGCTTGCCATCTCATGTCTGGGAATTAGGGGCGTTAAAGAAGAAAAGATCACCTGGGGTAAAATATCTGCCTTTCTGGGTTCAGGGTTCGTGCTGTTTTTTTTAAACGGTTTTATTATCAAACTGCAACACTCAATCTCTCTTAAATGCAGTTTTTATGTGCTTACCCTGGCTGTCGGGTACATTTTCCTGTTAAAAGCCGGGTTATGGATGAGCCGGTTGATAAAAAATAACCTGATGGAAGATGTCTTTAACATGGAGAATGAATCGTTTATACAGGAAACCCAGTTAATGGAAAATGAATATTCCGTGAACCTGCCCACACGCTTCAGTTATAAAAGGAAAAGCTACAATGGGTGGATTAACGTTGTAAATCCGTTCCGGGCGAGCATCGTTTTGGGGACTCCGGGTAGCGGCAAGTCTTATGCCATCATCAATAATTACATCATACAGCAAATTCAAAAAGGCTTCAGCATGTACATCTACGATTTCAAGTTTAATGACCTGAGCGTTATCGCATACAACACTTTATTGAAAAATACGGAAAAATATGAGCATCCGCCCAGATTCTACGTGATAAATTTTGACAACCCGGAGCGGAGCCACCGGTGTAACCCGATTGCCCCGGAGTTTATGACTGATATTGCAGACGCCTACGAATCTGCTTACACCATCATGCTGAACCTGAACAAAACATGGATTCAGAAGCAGGGTGACTTTTTTGTGGAATCGCCAATTATCCTTCTTACAGCGATTATCTGGTATTTGAAAATCTACCAAAACGGGAAATACTGCACTTTCCCCCATGCCATCGAGTTTCTGAATAAAAAGTATGCCGACATTTTTACTATTCTCACTTCGTACCCTGAATTGGAGAACTATCTTTCCCCATTCATCGATGCCTGGGAAGGTGGTGCACAGGACCAGTTGCAGGGACAAATTGCCAGTGCGAAAATCCCGCTTTCCCGAATGATTTCACCGCAACTGTACTGGGTAATGTCTGGAAATGATTTCACTCTGGATATCAATAATCCGAAGGAACCTAAAATTCTTTGCGTGGGCAATAATCCCGATCGCCAGAACATCTATTCCGCAGCCCTGGGTTTATACAATTCCCGTATTGTGAAGCTGATAAACAAGAAAGGTCAACTCAAAAGTGCGGTGATTATTGATGAGCTTCCAACCATTTATTTCCGTGGCTTGGACAACCTGATTGCCACAGCCCGGAGTAACAAGGTGGCTGTCTGTCTGGGATTTCAGGATTTTTCGCAATTAAACCGCGATTATGGAGATAAAGAAGCCAAAGTAGTGATGAACACGGTTGGTAATATTTTCAGTGGACAGGTAGTTGGAGAAACAGCTAAAACATTATCGGAACGGTTTGGAAAGGTCCTTCAAAAACGGCAATCGATGACCATCAACCGGCAAGACAAATCTACCTCGATTAACACCCAGATGGATACGTTGATTCCGGCTTCAAAAATCAGTAACCTCACACAAGGTGTCTTTGTCGGAGCCGTTTCCGATAATTTCGATGAGCGCATTGAGCAGAAAATATTTCATGCCGAAATTGTGGTTGACAATGAAAAAGTAGCCAAAGAAACCGCCGCATACAAGCCCATCCCGGTAATTACAAATTTCACCGATGAGGGTGGCAAAAACCATTTGCAGAAGGAAATTGAATTCAACTATCGGCGGATAAAAGAAGAAACAGCACAAATTATTGTGGATGAACTGGAAAGGATAAAGAAAAAATAAAAATCTGATGTCCTTTCAACGCATTGTTGACAATAATTAAAGCACAATGTCACTAAGTAATTTTGTATATTTATCGTTCAACTAAAATTAAATTCTCTGAGCAAAATAATGCTGGTAAACCAATCAATAATAACAGATATAAAGTCCATTATCGCCCAGGCGCGGGACAACGCAGTCCGTGCAGTTGATCATCAGCGGACATTGATGTATTGGCACATTGGTAAACGTATTTTTGAAGAAGAGCAGGAAGGTAAAGACCGGGCAGATTACGGAAAGTACCTCACCGAATACATTGCCGGCGAATTGGAACCGGAGTTTGGAAGCGGCTTTTCGAAACGGCAAATCGAATTGTTCCGACAGTTTTACCGAACTTTTCCAATTACGAATACACTGTATTCGCAATTGAGCTGGAGTCAATATAAGTTGCTGATACGTTTGGACGCCCCGGAGCAAAGGGAATTCTATATTGCTGAAACAATAAAAAATAACTGGACCGTGCGCCAATTGGAGCGGCAGATTTACAGCAATCTGTACAAACGCCTTTTGGTAAGTAACAACAAGGAAAGCGTACTGGCCGTGGCAAAAAGTGAGAAACAACCCTCGGATGCCAAAGAGATTATCAAAGACCCGATGTTTCTGGAATTTCTGGGATTGAAAAGAGAATCTTCCTTCTACGAACGCGATTTGGAATCGGCCATTATCACGCATTTGCAGGAGTTTTTATTGGAGTTGGGCAATGGGTTTTCATTCGTAGCCAGGCAGAAGCGAATACATATCGAGGGGGATGAATTTTTCGCGGATTTGGTTTTTTATAACCGGCTGTTACAATGCTTTGTAATCATAGAAATAAAAACGACCAAACTCACCCATCAGGATATTGGACAGTTACAGATGTACGTCAATTATTACGACCGTATTGAAAAACTGTCACATGAAAACCCGACCATTGGCATCTTGCTTTGCGCCAGTAAGAATGATGCAGTTGTACGATTTACGTTGCCCGAAGGACAGCGGCAAATTTTTGCCAGCCAGTACAAGCTTTATCTGCCAACTGAACAGCAATTACTGAATGAGGTCAATAAAGAGTTGGAGAGTTTTGAGGGGAATGGAGATATAAACTAAACACAACGGAAATGAATATAACTAAAGTCCATATTGAAAATTTTAAGATTTTCAGAGGGTCATTTAAACTTGCTTTAAATAGAGGTGTAAATATTCTTGTTGGAGATAATGAGGCAGGAAAATCTACAATCATTGAAGCGGTTCACCTTGCTTTGACGGGTTTACTCAACGGCAAATACCTCAGAAATGAATTGTCACAATATGTATTTAATAACGAAGCTGTTGCTGAGTATATTCGAAGTCTGGAACCTGAGAATAAAGCACTTCCGTTGCCGCGCATTCTAATAGAAGTATTTATTGAAGGAGGAGATGTTGCGGAGTTTGAGGGTGATGGGAATAGTGAAAAAACAAAAGCTTGCGGTTTTTCACTAAAAATAGCTTTTGATGAAAAGTACCAGAAAGAATACGAAGATTTACTAAAACTTGGGGATATAAAAACATTACCAATTGAATACTACGATGTTTCCTGGGCAAGTTTTGCTCGTGATGAAGGAATTACAACTAAAACAATCCCTTTAAAATCTGCTCTGATAGATTCTTCAAGCAATAAGCTCCAAAATGGTTCTGATATTTATATTTCGCGGATAGTAAAAGAATTTTTAGATTCAAGTGAAGTGGTCGAGATTTCGCAAGCTCACAGAAAAATGAAAGAGTTTTTTATGGGAGAAGAAGCCATAAAAAAGATAAATGAGAAAATTAAAACTGCATCAAAAATATCAGATAAAAAAGTTGAGCTATCTGTTGAACTATCTTCTAAGAATGCTTGGGAAAGTAGTTTGATGACTTATATAGAAGATATTCCATTTCACTACATAGGAAAAGGCGAGCAATGTTTGGTAAAAACAAAATTAGCATTGGGTCATAAGAAAGCAAAAGAAGCTAATATTATTTTATTGGAAGAACCTGAAAACCATCTATCCTATTCAAAACTCAATCAACTAATTCGTGATATAAAAAATGATAGTGGAGAAAAACAAATATTGATTTCCACACATAGTAGCTTTGTAGCAAATAAATTAGGGCTTGAACATCTTATACTGTTGGACAATAGGAAGACAGTGAGATTAAATGAATTATCGGGCGAAACTCAAAAATTCTTCGAAAAGTTATCTGGCTACGATACACTAAGGCTGGTTTTATGTGAAAAGGCCTTTCTTGTGGAAGGTGATTCTGATGAATTAATCGTGCAGAAAGCGTTTATGACCAATAACGACGGTAAACTTCCAATTGAGAAAGGTGTCGATGTGATTTCTGTTGGGACATCTTTTCTAAGATTTTTGGAAATAGCTGAATATATTGGGAAAATTGTGGCAGTTGTTACTGATAACGATGGCAATGTTGAAGCCTTGACAAAGAAATACGCAAATTTTTTGGGAAATAATTCCAACGAAAACATAAAAATATGTTTCGATCCGACCATTGACAGCGGGGAATTGGAAATTAGTGGCAAACCTTTTAATTACAATACCCTTGAACCTAAATTTTTAAAAGAAAACGGTCTTGAAAAATTAAATATGATTTTCGGGACAACATTTGATAACAATGATGATATGCACAGATTTATGAAAGCCAATAAAACAGATTGTGCATTGAAAGTATTTGAGACGAAAGAACCATTAGAGTATCCTCAGTATATATTAGAAGCAATAAAGTGATGAATAATAAATTGATCATTGCAGCTGCTGGCTCAGGAAAAACAACATTTCTTGTAGAAGAGGCTTTAAAACAGAAAGAGGAAAAAATTCTAATTACCACCTATACCCAAGCAAATGAAGCTGAAATAAGAAAGAAAATTATTGCGAAGAACAGATGTATTCCTGAAAATGTAACTGTTCAAACGTGGTTCTCTTTTTTGCTTAAGCATGGAGTAAGACCATTTCAAGGGACTTTATTTGAAAAGAAAATCAAAGGATTAATTCTAGTAAATAGCCAGTCCGGTTTAAAGGGACACACAAAATTTGGGCAACCAATTTATTTCGGCGAAGAAAAGGAGTTTGAAAGACACTATTTTTCAAAGGAATTGAAAATATATTCTGACAAGCTTTCGAAATTTGTTTTTCGCTGTAATGAAATATCTAAGGGCTCAGTAATTGATCGAATTAGTAAAATATACTCCCATATCTACATTGATGAAGTTCAGGATTTGGCAGGATATGATTTGGAATTGCTAAAACTTCTCTTTGACAGCAATTCAACGATATTGTTAGTTGGCGATCCAAGACAAGGAACTTATTCAACCAACAGTGCTCCAAAAAATAAAAAATTTAAAAAAGCTAGAGTTGTAAATTATTTCTTTCAGGATGATTCAATAAAAATTGACACAGATCAAACCTCATTGATTACAAACTACCGCTGCAACAAGCCAATTTGTGATTTATCAAATAAATTATTCCCCGATTTCTTGTCCACTAATTCTGGAAATAAAACAGAAACTGGTCATGATGGAGTATTTTTTATTAAGGAAGAGGATATAGAAAAATATTTAGAAAAATTTGGCCCCATCCAATTAAGAGATAGCAAGAAGAAACAGGTAGATGACAGGTATGGTGTTATGAATTTTGGAGAGTCTAAAGGATTGTCTTTTGACAGGGTTCTTATTTATCCAACAAGACCATTTGTTGAATGGCTTAAAAATAGTAATGCTCTGTTGGCAGAAACAAGTCGATCAAAATTTTATGTTGCAATAACAAGAGCAAGGCATAGTGTTGCAATTGTAAATAATGATGAAAATATAAATGGTGACATTTCTTATTTCTCGTTCCAAGCCGAATGATGATAAAAACAATTCAAAAAGAAAATCTTTAACCCTTGCAAGTTAATATTCATGCTGTAAAAACGCCACACCTACCCCCATTAACGCCAAACACTGCCATTCCACTGAAACCCAATGTTTTCAGTAAAAACACTGGTACATTAGCTTATAAATCATTAAAAGTAATGTATCATGAAACAAGAAATCAACGACCAGGATGTATTACTGGTCAAAGAAAAAAACGAGAGCAAACTTAGAGCAGTTAAAGGTTTTGACGAAAACGGCAAGCTGCAAACAGAACTTCCCAACCAGGCCAATGAGGCCAGCTTTTTGAAAATCGACAAGTACGGAAACCCACTGGAAAACTTCTTCTCCAATTTCCACCGGCAATACCAGAACCCGACCGAGTTCCGGTTTTTCCGGGTGCCTGCCGATCTGGTGGAGAAAACCTCCGTTGTGCTGGATAAGATGCTGCAAAACCCTGAAGTTACGTCCAACAAAGAAACTATTAGCAAGCACGAAGTCAAGCCGGAGCAGTATATTCAAAAAGAAGAAAAGCAGGGAAAGGCAGCAAACCTGATTGATGAAAGTAAGGTGGATTGGTCGCAACTGGAAAAATTGGGTGTATCGAAAGACTTTCTGAAGAACACCAAGAACCTGGAACCTATGCTGAACTTTCAGAAGTCGCCGGACTTAATCCCCATTACCCTCAAAACCGACAACATCACCATTCACACTGATGCTCGTTTGGCCTTCCGACCAGATGAAGATGGAAACTTCAGGGTGACTGTTCACGCGGTACGAAGTAAACCCGAACTTGACCGTCCGTATTTTGGCGTTACGCTAACCGATGAAGACAAGAACAACCTGCTGCAAAGCGGTAATGCGGGACGGATTCTTCATCCGCAATACAAAGAAGGGGAAACAACACCGGTATTTCTTTCCATCGACAAACTGACCAACGAACTGGTCGCCGCCCGCGTCGATAAAATAAATATCCCGGAGGAGTTAAAAGGGGCAAAGCTTAACGAGAATCAGCGAAATGAGCTGGCGGAAGGCCGGGCCGTTTTTGTGGAAGGCATGACCGCCCGCAGCGGAAAGGAATTCAGTGCCTGGTTACAGGTGGATGCTGATAAACGGGGCATTGGTTTTCGTTTCGACGCACGGCACGAACAAAACCAAAATGTAAACGACCAGAGACAGGTTCGTATTCCTGATTCCCTGCTTGGGAAAGAGCTAACCGAAGAACAACAACAGAAACTGGGAAAGCGGGAGACCATTTATGTTACCGGGATGAAGGACCAGGAAGGTCAGGAGTTTAATGCCTACGTGAAGATCAATGATGAAAAAGGGAAACTCGATTTTTATAAATGGAACCCCGACAAAGCCCAAACCAAGGGAGTTGAAGTTACTCCTGACAACAACAGCAAAACCCAGGTAGCTGTAAATTCAGAAGGTAAAACCAACGAAGCCACCAAACATCTTAATGAACCATTGAGCAGGGAGCAGGTCAATCCTACTGAGCAGCAAGCGGAGAAACGAGCCCATTCGAAAGCGCATTCGATGTAATCGGGCATATATTGCTTCTTCTATTAATCCAAGACGTTCAGGAAAAACCTGAACGTCTTTTCAAATCTAAGTTTCATCATTAAAATCAAACAGTCATGAATAATAGCTATCAGGAATTGTCCTGGTTTAAACTGTCGCTTTTACATTTTCTATATGAAAGCCATCCCGAGTTAACCGAAAATACAGACTTGCTGAATGCCCGCAGCGACCTTGCTTCAAAGACTTATTCAGAAGCAATAAAGAATGGGCACACTCAGCAGGAAGCCGAAGAACTGGCGCTCAAAGACCTGTATTACGGGCTTCACTTTTCGAAACATGACACATTGGTTACCATCCTCTGGAACGAATTTTCCCGAGTTATTCCTATGGGGCTGGCCAAAGAGTTTGCCATGAGAATACTTCCCCAGGTTGAACCCATTTTCTCGAAATACAAATTGACCGATGACTTTGCATTTAGCCCGGAATTCAGCGGATTATACAACGAGTTGACCGGGACAATCTCAATCTGGCTGGAAGACCATGAGCTTCAATAAAGAAAAACACCTTAAGGCCAATATTGAGGCGATAAAAATTGTCTTTCAACTTGAAAGCGAGAAACGAAGCCCGACAATTGAAGAACAGGAAGCCCTGAAACGATATTCCGGCTTCGGGGCTTTAAAATGTATCCTCAACCCGGCAGAAAGCCTGTCCGATATTGCTTACTGGCCAAACTCAGAAGTTGGGTTATTTCCTTTGGTAACCGAATTACATGATGTGCTGAAATGGCATTCCCGTTCGGAGCAAGAGTACAAACAATACATTGGCAGTCTGAAGAACTCTATTCTGTCTGCCTTTTACACACCTTCGGAAATCGTACAGGTTCTTACTGAAACGTTGAAACAAAACCAGGTTTCTCCCGGAAGTTTTCTTGACCCTTCTGCCGGAACGGGAGTATTTATATCTGCGTTTAAAAATCAGAATGATGGGCTTTCAACAACGGGTTTTGAAAAGGATTTGCTCACCGGCAAAATACTATCAAAACTTTATTCTGAAGATAAAATCAGGGTTGCCGGTTTTGAAGAGATTGAAAGCCGCTACAATAACCATTTTGATGTGGTTTCTTCCAACATCCCGTTTGGAGATGTGGCAACTTTCGATGCTTCATTTTTGAAAAGCAGGGACAAAGTAAAACAACAGGCTTCCCGAAGTATCCACAATTATTTCTTTTTGAAGGGAATGGATACGCTCCGGGAAGGCGGGGTTATGGCTTTTATCACATCGCAGGGAGTTATGAACTCGCCCCAAAATGAACCGGTGCGGCAACGACTGATGGATAACAGCCGGTTGATTTCAGCAGTGCGGTTGCCCAATAACCTTTTCAGCGATTATGCCGGAACCGAAGTAGGCAGCGATCTGATTATCTTTCAGAAAGATTCTGCGAAAAACCGGCTAACACTGAAAGAGAAAGATTTTATCCGAAGTGAAAAGCTTTCCAGCGGAGTGTTCAACAACAACTATTTCAACAATCTGCAACGAGTGGTGCACACCGAAGGGTTTATTGATACCGACCCGTATGGAAAACCAGCACAGATTTTTATTCACAGCGACGGAATCCATGGAATAGCTTCGGATATGCGCAAAATGCTTGAAAATGATTTCGGGCAAAGGCTCGATGTTAATTTGTTTCAGCAAACCGCTTCCGGCAAAAAAACAATATCGGTATTGGTTCCCGGTAAGGTTGAGAATAAGATCAACGAATCAGAACCGCTACTAACTTTATACGATCTCTTCGGTTTTAGTCAGGAAGAACGTAGCCAGCAAAATTCCAACCGGAAAAAGAATGGCGCAAAACCCCAGGCGCAGCAACTAAACCTATTTGAGCAACCAACCCTGTTAAACGGGAAACAAGCTAAAGAAACAGTCTCCTCAAGACCTGACATCAGACCATTTCACGGGGAATTGTACAATCACCATAAAACAGGTTCACTGGTCAAAGACCGAAACCAGCTTGGATTCTTAAAAGAACGTGACGGCGAAACGGCAACATTCGAACAGTTGAAACTGAACCCGGGACAGGAAGCAAAAGCTTTGCTCTTTATTCAAATCAGGGACACTTACCATCAGTTGTACAACAATGAGGCCGTCAGTTTTAAGGAAGATGCGGCAAACCGCAACCTTCTGAACAGTTACTATGATGATTTTAACCGGAGGTATGGAAATCTGAACGATCCCAGAAACCTTGGGTTGCTGAAAATGGATTCCGGCGCGAACGAAGTGTTAGCACTGGAACGGGCTGTAAACGGGGAACTGGTAAAAGCCGATATTTTTCACCAGCCGGTTGCTTTCAACGCCAGAGAACTGGAGCGGGTGGAAACTTCCGAAGAAACGCTTGCCGCCTCATTGAATAGGTATGGAGAAGTAAGAATGGACTACATGTTGTCCCTGCTGAAAGAAAAAAGCCGGGAAGAACTGGTTCAGGAACTTCACGGAAGGATATATTTTAACCCGCTTATCCGGAATTATGAAGTAGCCGACAAATTTATTGCCAGAAATGTAGTCGAAAAAGTCAGTGACATTGAAGGTTACCTTTCACGGCAACCCAATGATGCCGCCGCACAGGAATCGTTAAAAGCATTGCAGAAAGCCATTCCCCGCCCCATCCCTTTTGAAGAACTGGATTTCAATTTTGGGGAACGCTGGATTCCGACAAACATTTACAGCCAGTACGCTTCACACCTGTTTAAAACAGGTGTTGATATTCACTATTCGGAGTCTGTTGACGAATTTTCGGTCAGGGCCCAGTTTACAAATGCCAATATCTACGAGAAGTATGCCGTCAAATCGCAAAGCCGCCTGTACGACGGAATTGCGTTGATGAAACATGCACTCCTGAATACGACGCCCGACATCACCAAAAACATTGTTGTTGATGACAAAGAGGTAAAAGTCAGGGACGGTGAAGCCATCCAACTGGCAAACAGCAAAATCGATGAAATACGAAACGGCTTTACCGACTGGCTGAGTGAACAAAGCCCCGCATTTAAACAAAACCTGTCCGGTTTATACAATTCAACCTACAACTGTTATGTCCGCCCCAAATACGATGGTTCGCACCAAACCTTTCCCGGACTTGACCTGAAAGCGTTGGGAATCCCCAGCTTGTATGCCAGCCAGAAAGATGCTGTCTGGATGCTGAAACAAAACGGCGGTGGGATATGCGACCACGAAGTGGGTTCCGGCAAAACGCTGATTATGTGCTGCGCCGCTTATGAGATGAAACGTTTGCAACTGGCCAATAAGCCTGTGATAGTTGGACTGAAAGCCAATATCCATGAGATCTCTCAAACCTTTAGGACAGTTTATCCTCATGCCAAGATCCTGTATCCGGGGAAACAGGACTTTAGCCCTGATAAACGAATGAAAATCTTTAATGAAATCAAGAACAACTCATGGGATGCGGTTATCCTGACCCACGATCAATTTGGGATGATACCCCAGTCGCCTGAAGTGCAAAAACAGATTTTGCAGGCAGAGCTTGACAGCGTGGAAGAAAACCTGGAAATCGTAAGAAGACAAGGCGGCGAAATTTCGCGGGGAATGCTGAAAGGTTTAATAAAACGACAGCAAAACCTTGAAGTGACTCTGAAATCCATCACCTACAATATTGAAAACCGGAAAGATGATGTAGTTGACTTTAAGATGATGGGAATAGACCATTTGTTTATTGACGAAAGCCACCGGTTTAAAAACCTGATGTTCAACACCCGTCACGACAGGGTTGCCGGGATGGGAAACCCGCAGGGCAGCCAGAGGGCGTTGAATATGCTGTTTGCCATTCGCACTATTCAGGAACGAACAGGTAAAGATTTAGGAGCAACGTTTTTGTCGGGGACAACCATTTCCAATTCGCTGACCGAGTTATTTCTCCTGTTTAAATACCTCCGTCCCAAAGAAATGGAGCGTCAGCAGATTAAGACCTTTGATGCCTGGGCTGCCGTTTATGCAAAAAAGACCACCGATTACGAGTTTTCAGTAACCAACGAGATAGTTCAGAAAGAACGGTTCCGGTATTTTATCAAAGTTCCGGAACTGGCAGCTTTTTACAACGAAATTACCGATTACCGGACTGCAAAAGACATTGGCATCGACCGTCCTGAAAAAGCTGAAATCCTGCATAATATCCCACCAACGCCGCAGCAGGAACAGTTCATTCAAAAACTGGTGGCATTCGCAAAAAACGGCGATGCAACAATCCTTGGACGGCCACCCCTATCGGAACAGGAAGAAAAAGCAAAAATGCTGATTGCAACCGACTATGCCCGAAAAATGTCACTGGACATGCGGATGATCAGCCCTCACTATGATGACCATGTGGACAATAAATCTTCGCATTGTGCCTCACGGATAGCTTCGTATTACCGGCAATACAGCGATTATAAAGGAACCCAGTTTGTATTTTCTGATTTGGGAACTTACAAGCCCGGCGAATGGACACCTTACAGCGAAATAAAACGGAAGCTGATTGAAGACCATCGTATTCCTGCTCACGAAATACGGTTCATTCAGGAAGCCAAAACAGAGAATGCACGAAAAAACATGATTGAAGCCATGAACGAAGGCCGCATCCGTGTACTGTTTGGCTCGACAGATATGTTGGGGACAGGTGTAAATGCTCAGAAACGAGCGGTAGCCGTTCACCACCTGGACTCTCCCTGGCGGCCATCCGACCTGGAACAAAGGGAAGGACGAGCCATCCGGAAAGGCAACGAGATTGCCAAATTCTTTGCCGATAACAAGGTGGATGTGATTATTTATGCCGTTGAGAAAAGCCTGGATTCGTACAAATTCAACTTGTTGCATAACAAACAGCTTTTCATCCGGCAGCTAAAAAACAACAGCCTTGGTAAAAGGACTATTGACGAGGGCAGTTTAGATGAAAAATCGGGCATGAATTTTTCCGAATATGTTGCCATTCTTTCCGGCAATACGGATTTATTGGAAAAGGCTAAACTGGAAAAACAGATTACTGCATTTGAAAGCGAAAGACAGGCTTTTAACCGGAGTAAATCATCCGCTGGTTTCCGTTTGGAAGATATTCAGCAAAGCATTGATAAAAGCTCGGAAACGATTTTGCGAATGCAGAAAGACTGGGATTCGCTTACAAGCAGGATTAAGAAAGATGAATCAGGGAACATCTTTAATCCGGTTCTGTTGGATGGAGTAAAAGGTTCAGACCCGAAAGATATTGGCCTAAAACTGAATGAAATCAGCGATAGTGTCCGAACCAATGAAGAATACCGAAGGATCGGGAGCCTGTATGGGTTTCATATTCTTGTTAAAACTGAAGCAAGCTTAAAAGATGGCTTTGATTTTAAAGAAAACCGCTTTTTCGTGGAAGGCGAAAGCGGAATCAAATATACCTACAACAACGGTCATACCGCCAAAGACCCGAAATTGGCGACAACCAGTTTTTTGAAGGCTCTGGAACGTATTCCATTTTTAATTGACAATCAGGCACGGCTTACAGAAAAAGCGGCGAACGACATTCCTGTCCTGAAGGAAGTAATTAACAGCCAATGGCGAAAGGAAGATGAACTCCGGAAATTAAAAAGTGATTTGGCTGCGTTGGACAGGAAGATTCAGATGACAATTGGAGAAAATGTATCGAATACAGATATGCAAAACAACAAGACAATTTATCAAAAATCCAATGCTTCGTATGAAAAGGACGCGGTTGAAATATCTGAGCCAAAAGCAAAATTCAGAGTCTGAACCGGACGGAAAAAATTCATTTAAGATATAATAGTTTGCATTTGATATTACAATCTTCTGTGTCAAATAAAAAATCCACTTCATTTTCAAAAAGCATTTACAAATAACATTGATTTTGTTTGAGCATAATAAATATTTTTGTTTGGGGACGCAACCTTTTTGCTTTCACATCGCTCTAAAATAAAATACCTACCTATTATGATACGAATAAACGGATTAATAAGATTAGCCTTACTGGTAATTGTAACATTGATGTGGGGTTGTTGGAAAGATGAAGATACAACTGGAAAAAAAACGGCAAGCGGTAAAACAAGTTTGTTTGAGAAGGTAACAGAACCTGAATCGCCTGGTACAAGAACTGGTTCAGATGGGGCTTATATGTTTTCCACAGATTCATACTCAGGATCTGCTGGCGTTGGCTCAACCACAAGCACCGGCGATTGGGGAGGCGGAAATCCAAACGGGCAATTCGAACCAGGGGTTATAACTGCAGGCGAATGGAACGACCTTGATAACTGGGATTTCTGGAATAATTTATTAAATAACCAGAAGTATCATGCGGATGTAAATAAATGGAACCTTAAAGAAATAAAAAGGTACAGTTTTGTGGTTGCAGATAAAAATGACTCATTGGTTGCAAATGCTGAAATTAGTCTTCTATCTGGTGACGTAGAAGTTTGGAAAACCAAAACAGATAATAAAGGGAAAGCCACATTATGGTCGGATTTACAGCTTGACGGACTAACTGCCCTTGTTAAGTTCGAAGATACTGAAGTGATTGTAGATGCTTTAGAGTATGCCCGGGGCATAAACAAAGTGTACCTAAATAAAATTGTAGAAAACAAAAAAATAATTGATATCTATTTTGCTGTCGATGCAACTGGTTCGATGGGCGATGAAATTAATTATTTAAAAGCTGAATTAAACAATGTAATTGAACGGATAAAACAAGCCAATCCTTCCTTAGAAATGCGTTTTGGATCGGTGTTTTACAGGGATGAAGGAGATGAATTTGTAACCCGCCCTTTTACTTTTACAAGCGATCAAACAAGTCTGATTTCTTTTATATCAAACCAGTCTGCCAATGGTGGGGGCGATTTCCCCGAGGCTGTACATTCTGCCCTGGATGTTGCCATTACACAAAATTCGTGGAACGATAATGCTTCTGCCCGCATAATGTTTCTATTATTAGATGCTCCGCCCCACTACACGCAGGAAGTTATTTCAAGTTTGGAATTAAATTTAATTAAAGCTGCAGAAAAAGGTATTAAAATAATACCGATTACAGCTTCTGGTATAGATAAGGCTACAGAATATTTAATGCGTTCTATTGCCATATTGACTAATGGAACCTATGATTTCATAACGGATGATAGTGGTGTTGGTAACGATCATCTGGAACCTACTATTGGAGAATTTGAGGTTGAAAAATTGAATGATTTAATGGTAAGACTGGTTGGTGAATATGTTCCTTGAGATTTAATTGAAAACCGCAAATATATTATCTCATATAAAACCGATTATTTACATTTTGGAAAACCCATCCTGAATAAATCTATGTACATCTGACTCCAGATAGTAAGTCTTTTTTCCAATTCTTTTATACGGGAGCTTTCCGAGGCTCCTGAAACGTTGCAAAGTACGCTTACTCACTTTCAAAAGGAGACATAAATCCTGATTATCCAACAGGATTTCATCATTTATTACAACGTCTTTCTTATCCATCCGGTCGAGCTTTTTATGAACAAGCTCGAACTGGCTTAGGAGCCGTTGCATCCATGAATCAAAATATTTCTGATCGATATACATGACAGTAACTCATTGAATTACTGTAAAGTTATAGACCATCCGCAAGGTTGATAAGGAAGTCGGTATAGGTTTTTCTAAAGTATTTTTTGAACCATCTGCTATTCAATGGTTTACAGGATTTATTTCTAGAAAGAATACCATAAAAGAAAAGGAAGGATACTCGGTAATAACGTTTATTTTCGTCGGCCCATACGCCTAAGCAGTGAATCTTTCAGTTTGTCTAAAAATGGTGAAGGAACATTTCTAATTTTCATATCGCTGAACGCGCGGGATAAATTCTTATCGAGTTGAATGTTAAAAACATTTTGAATGTAATCAGTTAATTGCGTTAGCGGCACCTCTCCAAAGGTGCTGGCGCTGTCCCAGGAATAAATTTGTTCCATCAGTTCCGTTTTACTCCCTTGCCAGGTCAGTTTTATTGTTGGAAAGCGGAAAAAAACAGAAGGAAGTCCGTTGTTATTCAACCGTTCGATTTCCTGCATCAGGTAGGCCATTAACATGTCGTTCGACAGTATCTTTGCAACTTTGAAATCGCAGTTGGTAGAAAAATTTGAGTCGAGTTCGTAATAAAAGGTTTCCAGGTATTGTTCCGTATCTGTCTTCCCCCGCACGAAATACAGCGAATCCAGATAAGTGGCACCTGAGCGATAATAGCGGATAAAGTCCAGCCGTTTGATATTATACTTGTTGATCTCATTCAATTCTTCATTTAGATACTCCTTTTGTTTGTCCACTCCTGCAGGACGGTTCATTTCAATATTATAAAGCTTCCTGTAATAGATCAGGCGATAGCAGAATTTGGGTTTTATCTCTTTGAAAAAAGTAATCTCTTCCATTTCATTTCTGAATTGGTAAGAAAGGACGAATTGTTTCAGTCTATCAAATGCCTCAGCAAGAACGAGGGAAGCTTCCATCGATTTTTTCAGGGCATTACTGTCCGATGACTCAATGCGGTCTATTAATTCATCAGTTTGTTTGCGTAGTTTAGCAGTGTATTCAATCATATATTATACTTATTGATTGGGAAACATCTTGGTAGTAGATAAACCGGAAAAAATACCAGCCAAATCCAACCGGATTAGCCATTCTCACAGACGAAGATTGTGTTTGATCTGTGAGAGAAAGGATATTGAGTCGATAAATAAAAGGCTGAAAGGCGTTGAGTGTCAACACAATTTTGTTGACAATGGAATCCTCGTAAAAAAATTCTCATTAGAATTATTCTTCGATAGTTTGATACAACTTTCGTCGTTACATAAAAAGCGAAAAAAAGACCTTGCACCAGCCGTTTAAAAAATGGAAGAATGATTCAGGAACTCGTTTCTCTCCTATTTTTTTGGTTCTCTCTTTCTTAGGATTTTGAAACTAATACATTATTGAAAGGGATCGAAAAGGGAAACAGTTCAAAATCATTAACACGTAACACACATATAATCAGAGAATATGTGTGAATTTTGCATCTCTTTTTGAAAATTATGTAACTCGTGTAATAATTTGTATAAATATCTTGTGTCAGTCAAAATTTATGATTTCAAGGCGAAATGCCAGTTCGCTTCAAGTAATAGGGGAAGAATTGGAACAATGTGAAATTAAAGCAAACAGGAAATTCCATTAAGGAGATTGATGTCTGAAGGCATCGCATCTTGTCATTATAAAAAGAATTATTTTCTCATGAAAAAAGACAATAAAGCAGAAATCTTAATTCTTCGCCGTCTCAGGCAAAAGAATTGTTGAAAAATAAGCTACCAAGCCCAAGATCAAAACTTTCAGAAGGCAAAATTAAAAAGCTGATACACGAACTAGAGATGCTCCAAATTGAGTTGGAATTACAGAACGAAGAACTTATCCGTGAAAAGGAGACACTAATGTACAAAACCCTAACCTGGACAAGCCAGAACCAAACAGGAAAAACGAGTAACTTTACTGAATGGAACTACTAACAGAAACATACAAAACAATATAGCTTAATTTTAGAGTTGATTTATTTCTTGAATCTTAAAATATAACTGTCTGTCAGATTCTTCTACTAAATCTGGAGTATGGACTTTTAATATGTCGAACCATTTGCTAATACGAGTGGCTTCATCAAATGAAAAGTAATACTTTTCTGAAAGCTTTTTCTGAAGTTCTATTTTCTTTATTTCTGCATTAAAGGCTTCAATTGCCAGAAGCCACATTTTACGTTTACTTTTTACTTCAATAATTAATATAGAGTTCTTATTTTTCACATATTCATCCAATTTTATAATTGACGTTTTTTCAAGTGTACGCAACTGTTTTGTTAGTTTCGAAGCCAAGGAATTGACAGATATATTGATTTCTTTAGCAAAATCTTTTTGTGTTTTTTCAGATTTAAGAAAATCATTTAGTAATTGAAATTCTACAATGCTATTTTTATTTGAATTTATCATTAATACAAAAGCGTTTCAAAAATTAATTTGATTCTTTGTTATGTCTATAAACAATTGGTTATTTAATTCATTTTCACTAATTCAAATTCGTTACCTTCAAAGCTGTCTATTTTATAGTCGGCTATTTCAAAATCAATTTCTTTATTCCCATTAGTAAAAGCAACAACTGACACCACTACAACAGCAGTGCAATATACAAAGCTATACCTGCTGGTGTTTAATTCATTAATTAAGCTTAATACTCACCGATCAATTTTGTTAGGTCTTTGGCCTTACTATCAGCGACTTCTCCAACAAATATAAGTGGCGGTGTTTTTTTACAGCTTGGTAATATCATAAAAGACTATACAATTAACAAAACAACGAGATAAAGGGATCGCCTATGATAAATTATTAAGATTCAATATAATCCCGATGTTTTTTCGACAGGTTAATCGTCTTATTTTACTTTGTCTTTAACTTGAGCTACAAAAGAATTCACTGGTTTGAATGAAGGAATAAAATGCTCAGGAACAATGACGATTGTATTTTTGGAAATATTGCGTGCAACCTTTTGCGCCCTTTTTTTAACAATAAAACTTCCGAATCCACGAAGATAAACATTTCTTCCCCCTGTTAAAGATTCTTTTACCGATTCAATGAAAGCTTCAAGAGCTTTTTGTACTGTGGCTTTTTCAATTCCTGTATTTTCACTAACCTGGCGAACAATATCTGCTTTTGTCATCTCTAAAATAATTAATTATTATCAATATTTTATATCTCTATAATAATCACCTAACAAATATATGCTATTAATTAAAAACATGATAATCCATTCTCTACAATTTTGAGCATATAAACGTATAAGGTGCAAACAACATCCTTCAAGTTAATTACAAAAATACAAAGAGTCACTGATTTTGTTAATTTCTCAATATTAAATGAACAATGCAACAGGGAACACTTCTCACTATTATGTGTTTAGGCCGCTTGTTCTCCGATTACCACATACGGATTCAACCACCTAAGCACCCTGCAAAACTGTTGTAAGCGGAGGCTTGGTTTAAAAAATTGATTCATGGGAACAGTTATTTTGTTCCGGTTATCCAACCGGAACAATGAAGCTTAGATAATATAGTCCGCCTTAATAAGCTCACAAACGGAGAATTAGATTCAATTTAAATTCTCTTTTATTGTTTTAAAGCTTGCTAAAGCACTTTCAATATTATCAATTATCTCATCTAGTAATATTTCTGGCTCGGGTAGATTTTCTAAATCAATTAACTTATCATCTTTTAGCCAGAAAATATCAAGATTAGTTTTATCTCTGGCGATTAAATCTTTGTAATCGTATTTTCGCCAACGACCATCTTCTGTTTTGTCACTCCAGGTTTCTTTCCGTTTTTTCCTATTATCGGCATGAAAACATTCAATAAACTCTTTTAAATGTTCTACTCGAAGCGGATTCTTCTTTGGTGTGTGTCTTACATTAGTCCGGTAATCATAATACCAAACTTCCTTTGTCAACGGAGTTGCATCTGTTTTTCTTTTTTCAAAAAATAAAACATTTGCTTTTACTCCTTGTGCATAAAATATCCCAGTTGGTAGTCTTAAAATTGTATGCAAATCTGTTTCTTCCAAAAGTTTTTTGCGAATTGTTTCGCCTGCACCACCTTCAAATAAAACATTGTCTGGAAGTACAACTGCAGCACGTCCATTTTCTTTAAGCATAGCAACAATATGCTGCAAAAATGCTAATTGTTTATTACTTGTTGTAACCCAGAAGTCTTCACGAAGAAAGTAACCATCTTTCTCAGATTGCTTTTTATCAACCGTGGGAATATCGCTACTGCTGATTCCAAAGGGAGGATTGGCAAGAATAATATTTACTTTTTCTGAATCTTTAACTTTGCCTTCTTTCCCTCTTTTTAAACTGTCAGTAACCTCAATGTCGGGCGTTTTTATCAAGTCGCCAATTCCATGAAGAAACAAATTCATCAAACATAAACGTGCTGTTGATTTTTCAATTTCCCAGCCGTGAAAAGTTTCAAATTTAAGAAAGTTTGCCTCAGAGGCTGTTAAGCTTTTTTTGTTTAAGTAGTTCACCGCTCCAAGAAAAAACCCACCAGTTCCACAGGCAGGGTCTGCAATTGTTTCCTTCGGTTTAGGTTCAATACAATCCACCATTGCTGAAATAACCGGTCTTGGCGTGAAATATTGACCAGCACCACTATTTTCTGCATTCTTTTGCAATAACGACTCGTAAATTTCTCCTTTGATATCAGTTTCTTTTGATGTCCAATTTTCTTCATCAATAAGATTGATTAATTTCTTGAGTTTTACTGAATCATGGATTTTGTTTTGAGCACCGGCAAATATTTTTTCGAGCATTCCTCCAGAAGTAGAAAGCTCTTTTAAAACTCTTTCATAGTTTTCAATCAATGGTTTTTTTGTTTTCAAAGTTTGCCAGTCACAACCAGATGGAATATTATATTGGCTCATATTCTCATCTGCCATTTTTAGGAATAGCAAAAAAGTTAACTGTTCCAAATAATCGCCATATCCTAAACCATCATCTCTTAAAGTGTCACAAAATGACCATATTTTTGCTACTAATATATTTGTTGCCATAGTTTGTATCTATTGTAAAACCATAATTGCATCTTCTAGCCATTCATGGTTTTTTTCTTTTGATTTTATTTTTATAAAGCTTTTTACGACCATTGAAAACGGTTGTGTTATTGAAGATAGTTCTGCCAGTTTAGAATAACATTCATCTATTGTTTCTTCGCGTTTGATTTCATCGTCAAAGTAGGTTCTGAGATAATTATTCGCAAAAGAAACAATGTTATCACATTTATCCCACACACCTTTTCGCCCTCTTTTTAAAGGTGTTTGAACTAAGCCATAATGTTTTATGGAAACAGAACCTTTTCTATATCTCATAATATTTTCTTCTTTTGTGTAAGTTGGATACACCTCTCCATTTTTATCAAACGAAATCAACGAACAATCTCGCGGTTTTATCGGGTCTAACAGTAAAGGTCTTTCACAGGTACAATACAAATCCTCAGGTTCAGCAATTGGGGAGTTATCTTCTAATGGAAAAAAGTCACCTTTCCCATAAACCTCTTCACCCTCAGCAAATCTGTCTTTCCTAAGCTTATTGACTAATGAACCAGCCAATCGATAATTTTTCCAATGATATGATAACCACCAATACCCGTCATCACGAATAACTATTTTATTATCATTCTTTGACTTTGATTTTGGTCGATAGTGTTCAATTTCCCATTCACTTGAACTTTCAGGTGCTTCAGAATACCAACATTTATTACCACTTAATTTTGACAATGCAGGATAAAGCTCCCTCCAATAATTATTTTTACTCCAATAAACAGCTCTTTCTGGTTTTGACAAACCTTTAATTGCATTTGAATGCTTTTCTGCTTGCTCAAGCCAGCTTTCAAAAGCACCTTCACCTTTTATATTGTCGTAAACTTCTGGGAGTCTATCTATTTGAATAAATCTCATTACTTCTGTGCTTTTATTCTTTGCAAAACTCGTTCAACAGCTTTTTTACTTTCTTCTTTTAACAATATTTTTTCATCATTTGAATATTCTACTTTCTGCATTAACTCATTTTTTGACATTTCAGCTAAGAAAAGTTTGAAAAATTGGTCTTCTACTTCTTCGTAAAAGCCAAACTCCTCTAATTCAACCTTTAATTTTTGATATTCGTTATACTCATTTGCATCAAGTTCGTCTCGCATTAGTCGACCTTGCAGGTATCTTTTTCTGTTAAGCTTTTCTTGTGTGTTTTTATCTAAAATTGTTGGCATCCCAAACAATTCACTAGTTAAGATACCAGCAACCCCCAAACCTTTAGGACTAACATCAGGTTCAATTACTTCTGTTTTATATTTTTCGTCTCTTTTAAACACTCTTACTTGTTCTTTTTCCATACCTCCAATCACAAGTGGGTCATGAGAACAAAAAACGATTTGTGTTCTTTTTGAATTATGAACTACACTATCCAAGAACTCAAGATATTTCCATTTCCACATTGGATTTAAATGAGTATCCGGTTCATCTAATAAGATAAGTGCTTCATCATCTTTTGTGAATTTCAGAAGACCAAGAACTGTAATCAATTGCTTCTCTCCTTCACTCAACTCACCCATTGCAAGTTCACCTTTTATGTTTTCCTTAACAACTTTTATTCGAACATCTTGGTCTTCTACTAATTCGGAATAATGCAAACTACATAAAGCATTAAATAATGGGATTTTACTTTTATACATTTTCATGTCAACCAAAGAGTCGAATGTCTCTTTATCTTTTATGAACAGGAACAGTCTATTTAGAGTTTCCCTTTTATTTAAAGAACCTTTCACTGTTTCCTTGTAAAACATTGGAGCTGTTGAAAAATTCCACAAATCATCAATAAACCTCCGCACAAGACCGTCAGTATTCCAAAATCGGTCTTCTCCTTTTCTGGCTTTTGACCAATTGGGCTGTTTCAACATGAAAAGAGCTGAACCAAAATTAATTATATTCAATTCATTCTTTAGGAATTCTATAGTTTCAGCTTCTCTTTCTGGAAATAAATAAAACGCAATTAATGCTAGACTTGCATGAATAGGTTCAACTAGAAATATTCGAGGCATATCATTAAAATCCTCATATTTCAAGCCATGAGTCATCATTTTCTTAAACTGTAAAAGTTTATGGTCAGAGTATAATGCTTTTAATCTCTCACTTAAACCAGAATAATATACAAATACATGACTTGGAAGATATTCATTCTTATTATTGAAGAAATGAGATTTTGAACGAAGCTTTTCCCCGTCTACGATAAATTTATATCCTCCTTTAGAAGTATATTCTACCTCAATATCCCTGTTTCTGCAATTATATTTGATTGTGTATTCAAAGCTTTCGGCTTTTTTCTGAACTAAAGGATTTCTTTCCAAATCCAAATCTCTAAAGATTATTACAATGGCTTCCATGAAGTTTGACTTACCAGTTGCATTTAAGCCTAGTAATACTGTCTCCATTGATTTTGTACCAAAATCAAACCTGAAGTTTTCAAGATTTTTAAATCTACCTTTTATATGAACATTATCTATTTTCATTTTTTTAGAGATAAGAGAGATTCAGTATCTTCTTTAACTTCAGTAAGCTTGCTATAGATTTCTTTTATCTCACTGTAAAAACTTTCAATATCTCCCTCATGAATTGAATTTGTCCAAAGTTCCTGAGTTGAAATGGGTTCTTTAGATTTGCTAAGAATTTCAAGAACAGTCTTCTTTGTTTCCATTTGTCTCTTCTTTTTTGGTATAAGCTTATCTATTACTTTTTGAACTATTAAATATTCTTCTTTCTCTTTCTTAATCTTCTGCAATAATAATTCTGCTGATTCATCATTTGAATATTGACTTACCATCTTTCCCTCAAATGCCTTTTTTAATACCGAATACTTAAATAGCATGACATCATTTAAGCTCCTACTTATTGACTTTTCAAGATTCTCAATTAGAGTAAATCGAGATTCAAGTATTTCAACAATTTGTTTTTGTTCTTTTGGTGGTGGTATTGGGCAGGCAATACCTAATATGCTTTCTCTGTCAATGCCAGGTATTGCAGAACCTATTCCTAATGCTTTTATATTTTGCGATTGAAACAACAAGAAATAAAACATGTATAACTTTGAGCCTGATGTAAAATCGTATGCCATTAACTGCCTTCCAATCGTTGATTTTTCTTGAACAACATTGAGTTTCCCTAGTCCTGAACCTTTAACCGTAATTAAGATATCGTCTTTTGTAACAATAACTTTGGGCTTTGTTGTCCATTTACTGATTTTAGGGTAATTCACTCCAAAATCTGATGGACCTGTAAAATATGGGATTCCATTCTTGTTGAGATTATATTCATTCTTTAAAATATGCTGACCACATATAAGTCTTCCATTATTACCAAGTTTTGAAAGTACCCATTCGTCAGGTAAAACACCTGTTTCAATATTTGGATTTGTCAACTTACCTTCAAAAGCACTTTTTAATAAAGTTTTTCTATAAATCTCCAATTGATACTTTGCCTTTTGTAATCCTTTTTCCGCTTGGTCAAGTTCACTAAAGAGCTTTTCGATTTTAGAAACAATATTTTTCTGATGATTTTTTGAAGGTAATGGAAGTTTTAATCTTGATAGTGAATTTGCATTTACATGAGGTTGCCCCACACCAAGTGCTTTTATTCCAATTTGTTTCCAGTAACTTCCAGATTGAAAATAGTAATAAATATATTTGGGATCAACGTGCTTTGATAATTGAATCCGAATTAAGTATGAGGCAAAAATTGCATCAGGAAAGTTATCACTGATTAAAAAACTTTTTCCAACTGTAGCCCCTGTTCGTGCAAATACAATATCTCCACTCTTTAAAATGAATTTAGGTTTGTCAAGTTCATCAATTTCACAATACGGAACTGCATTCCAATCGACATGATTATCTTGGATGTCAGTTATACGAAGAAGCTTAGTACCAGTATTATTTGAAATTGATTTTGCTGTATAACCATAATTTATCTTCAAAGAAATATCTTTAATTTCAACTTCAATCCACCCATCTGGCAATTTATATGTTTTGTTACCTTTCTCCATTATTCGATTTCAGCAATTTCACGAATTAACATACCTAATATATCGCCGCTTTCTTCTCCTGAGCCATAAGGTAAAGCAGTCTCAATTCCTTCTGTAATGTTTGGATTTTCCAAAAGGTTCTGACATTCTTTCTTTAAATACATTTTGACATTTGGATTTGAACCACTTATATTTTCTAAAATGTCCGGACAATTATCCAAAATGTATATGATATCCTCAAAATCGTGGCTTTGACGTAAATCATTTCCACCTCGGGAATTGTGCGCCTCAAATTTTGCAGCCAAATAATATTCTGGTGGAAATACAAATACTTCTGTTCCATTGGGGAGTGTTTTTGATATTTTAATTTCAATTCCTTCTTCATACCACCGATTTGTGAATCCAAGAACTTTTGAATCGGTTGGCATAACATCGACTTTAATATCCTTGTAAATCCATCTGCAAATAGGTGCTCCTTTTGAAGTATCGTTGGTAAATCCTCTGACTCTAAGATTTTCTTCCATTCGTGCAAATTGAAGTCTTGAACTAATTTCAATTACACAATCTACATCAATAGTTGGTCTGATTTCCGAAGCTGCCGGATTATCGGCATAAAGTTCAGCAACGGCACCTCCTACAAAAACCATTTCATCTCTCAATTCTCCCAAACCATTAGCAACAGTTTGTAGCATTCGGATATTTGTACTAGGCATTTTTTAATCGTTTGTTTAATTCTTCGATTGCAATTTTTATTTCTCTAACCCGCCCAACCCGAATAGTATCTACAATGGTTAATAATTCATAGAATAACTCATCTTCCTGAACTATTTGAGGAAGTGTTTTATACAGTGGTTCAATGGCTTGACCTCGATGAGTACCTTTAGCATTAGACCATACGTAAACATCATTATCAGATGAAATATGTTCTTTTATTGGAGATGCAGAATGAGCGGTAGGAGTTCCTTTAACAATGGCTCCAGGTTCAGTTGGGAAAACATATTTTAATCCATAAACCAGAAACTCGGTAAAAGAATTGATATTAACTTTTCTTTTTTTACTATCAATAAGCTTAGCAATCTTACATCTGTTAAGTGCTTCAGAAACTTCAGAAGGACTTATTCCAATAGCATTTGCAATATCAATATTTCGCCACTTATCATCTCTTATTGAAATAATCTTCAATAGAACTACAATATCCTGTGGACGCATTCCATTATGCTTCTTCATAACACTATCATTAATTCGCGATTCGCGAATTGCAAATATATTTATAAAATCAACTCAAACAAAAAGTATTCTTTTATTATTACAATCATAAACAGTAAGCCTTCCAAAACCTTCATTATCTTTATATACACAGCCAGTATCAATATTAATTACATCCAGTTTAGAAAGAACTCTTCCTTCACATTTAGAAACACTTATCGGATTATGACCATGAATAATAGTCTTCTCTGATAATAACGGATTTGTGTAAGATTCCTTGCATTTCCATAGCATGGTATAATAATCGATAAAAGGATTAAGTGCATTATCATTAAAACCGGCATGTACAAAAAGGGAATCTTCAAATGTGTAATAATATCTCAAATTTTTAAAGAATTTAATGTATTTTGATTCGATATCTTTCACAGAACTAATTTCAAAACTTTTCAATGTTTCATTCCCACCGTTTTGAATCCATATTGAAATATTCTTTTCGCTTTCGAAAGCATCCAGTAGCAAAGTTTCATGATTTCCCATTAGTGGAATAATATCGAATCCTTTCTCCTGTAATTCCATTATAAAATCTACAACTTCTTTACTTTTATCACCCCTGTCAATGTAATCACCAAGTAGAATAAGCCTAAAGCTTTTTTGAAGCTGGATTTTTTTTTCCACCAATTCTTTTAATGAATCAAAACATCCATGAATATCTCCAATTGCAAAAAGTCTTTTTTTCACAACTCAAATGTTTGAATGAAGCTTGAAGGTAATGAAATTGCACACACTTGTAAATTTTGGTTTGCGAGGTGGCTTATGAGATTTGTATACTAAGTGTAATGTGCGTGGGCTCTCTACAAGTCATAATTTTAGCGGCCAACATCTGTTAAGCATCAAAATCCTACCGTTTTTACTTCTGTAAAGGATTATTTCTTCCCTTCCAGCAACTTCTCCATCATAGCAACTTTATCCTTCTCAGCAGCAAGAAGTCGTTCATAAAGATCTACTATTTTGTCGATAGGATTAAACGTATAGTTGTTGGCTATAAAACCATTTCCTTGATTATTGTAAAAGGTATTGATATAACTAGTGGTGGCATCTTCGTTCAAATTCTTAATCGCATCCAACGGAATGCTCAAAACCTTAGATACCCTTTCC
>Ga0302296_1000173_pt1 | contig 56057 bp, 19 predicted proteins | sample III_Fen_N3_1_FD_194546 | JGI IMG/M metagenome (GOLD analysis project Ga0302296, IMG submission 194546) | Peat permafrost microbial communities from Stordalen Mire near Abisko, Sweden - III_Fen_N3_1 | ecosystem: Environmental > Terrestrial > Soil > Wetlands > Permafrost | place: Sweden: Abisko... | reverse complement strand
AAAAAACGCATTGAAGCCGCTGCTTATCCGATTCGAGAAGCTACCGAAGTAATGTACGAAGCCATCGCAGAACGCATTCATTTATTGATCGACCACTCGCGTGATACCTTTAGAGGAAAACACCTGATTTTGGTTGGATCGATCTTTATCAATGTGGATGAAGGTTCACCTGCTTGTGTGGCGCAAAAAGCATTTCAGACCATCAACTTGCGTACGGGTGAAGTAGTCAATCACTTGGAAAAATTCGCTGCTCACTTGGCTACAATGAAACAATCTTAAAAACAACTAAAATGGCAACTTCTACCACAACACAATTACCGGGAACCGTGCAAACCGCGGCACCGAACCTACGCGGATTCGACACCGATACGGTGATCAACGCTCAGCAAGCCGCTGCGTTTATAACAACTGGATATTCCTTTTGCATTCGTTACCTTTCACTAAGCAACGGTCAGAATACCAACGATCTGAGTTTTAATGAAGCTACTACTATTTTGAACGCAGGACTGGCATTGAGCGCGGTTCAGCATGTGCTCAATCCGGGGTGGGTTCCGAGTACTTCATTGGGTACAACTTACGGAACAAATGCTGCTTCAAATGCCGCTTCTATCGGTTTGCCGCAAGGAATGAACCTGTGGTGCGATTTGGAAGGCATTGCAACCGGAACTTCGGCCCAACAGGTGATCGATTATTGCACTGCTTGGTACAACGCGGTTGCCGCTGCAGGGTATGTGCCCGGCATTTATGTGGGAGCCAATTGTATACTTACCGGAACACAATTGTATGAGAATCTTCCGTTTCAACATTACTGGGAATCATTGAGTAATGTTCCGGAGATCCCAAATCGTGGCTACCAGATGATTCAAACGTTGGGATCACCAGTCTCGGGAGTTAGTATCGACAACGATACAACCCAAAATGATAATGAAGGTGGTGCGGTGATTTGGTTGAAGGTGTAACGGATTATTCAATCAAATATGCTGTAAATAGGATGGTTGTTAGTTGTATTTTTTCTGGTTTGGCGAAAGACTGAATTAGAACGATTCGTTATTTTCGGAGTGTAACACCATCATAAACTACTCCCGCTTCTTTAATTGGAACATTACATCGGGTATCTTTACTTTTATTGATAGGAATCATATTCATTTTAAATGTCATTTGATCCCTACCTTTGATGATTACCTCTACTGTAACAACACCATTCTTTTTACTGAATTTGAAAAGGTAGTCATGTTGACTTCTATTATGCAATTTAAAATGTCGGAAAGAAAGATAGTAGAGATCATCGTAAGTAATGAGAAAATCATTTTCACCATACTCGTTGTCTATTTCAGTTAGATTTTGCCCATTGTAAACAACGATGTATTTACTTCTGTTTTTAAAAAGGTCCAGATCATTGGCTCTATTAATTGTGTTTACGCTAACGCCAAACTCAATTTTTACTTTTTTCGAGTCTAAAGGAGGTTGCGTAATTACAGTAACGTTATTGGCATTCCAGATTATGAAATAGTGTTTATTGATGAAAAACAAGCCCCATAAACCCATCAGAGACATTATGGTAAGAGTTATCACTATTTTATTTCGTCTTTTCATGCAGCAAGTTGTTTTCAAAACTAAAAGAAAAATCTATCGAACTATAAATAGTTGGAGTCCTCTCCCTCAATCCCTTCGGTCTGAGGCGATGAAGCTGATTTCAGTTCAAAAAATAAACAATTACACCAAAAAAGGTTACCAACTCCGGCAACCTTTTCTCATTATAAGAAGGTTATTTCGACTTCAACTAGGAAAACATCACTCCCCCAACCGCATCTCCACCTCGTAATCATTACAAACCACTCGTCGACGCTCATCGTAATAAGAGAAAATTTTCAAGGAAACCGCATCTCCTTTCAAGGTCAGCGCTCCCTCAATGAACTGTTCCGTTTTCGGCATGATCCATGAATTCCATCTGATCCAGGTAAGGTTTTCCGGAGAAAGTGCCATTTCGCCCGAATCGGGCAGTTCCGTGAGGTCGATGATCACGTGATTGGATGATTGACAATCACTGCACCGGCATTTGGTAGTTCGTATTCCTAGTTCAAGATAGGTTTTGGTTCCGGGTTGAAAAGTGTAATTGTAAGTGCTGGAATCGGTGATGACGAACGTTGCATTGTTGTGTAAACGCGCAATGGAATCATACGTGCATGGGTTGTATGCAGGAATGTAAACACCGTCGATTACATTTACCGGTCCGGTTAGCGAATCGTTTTGTTGGCTGAAAACAGATGTTGAGACGAAGAGGAGAAGAAAGAGCAATCGCATAAGTAGGTAATTTGTGAGGATAGAATGTAAAAATGGGAAAAGGTTACCAACTCCGGCAACCTTTCCTCGTTCTATATTTTTTCCATCAACCCACAATCCCTGTTCCCGGATCGGTTTTATGGAAGTCCATATCCGGACCTTTATTTTCGTTTGTCAAATGCTCGAACTGGAACACTTCGTTGCTAATCACCCGTTGCAGTTCGATGTCAATCATGGTAGTAGCATTCGGCTGAAACGCTTTTTCGAATAAGTCCTTCGAAGCCACAATTTCACAGGGCAAGTAACGACTGAAACCGCTATCGGGCCGCGGTCGAATAATCAATCCGAGTTGTTTCATACCTGGCAATTCGTCGAGTTTTACATCTCCTGAAACAATGCGTGGTCTTCCGTGAAGTACGTCGTAATTAAAGAAATACGTAACCGTAGATTTGTTGATAGAATTACACTGGCGGTCGGCGAAAAAGCCTGTAGGAAGCGCATTCGGATCGTTTTTTTCACCGGTAAGGATGAGGTCGAAATCCGTTACGGGATAGCCTTCTGAGTCAAACACACGGAACAGGATCATGGAATACCGATCGTGGATAAAGTACTTTTTCCCGAAGAGTTTTTTATCGACTTCCACGAGTCCTTTTTGTTGAACTGCTGCCGTTTCCGAATCGAAATCTGTTGTCAATTGCTCGTAGGCTTTGAGTGTGGTAACACCGATGCAACGGAAAATCGATTGGACGGTTTCTGCACTTTTGCTGTCTTTCAATTCCCTACTCACGCTTTTCATAATTCCCATCGTATCACCCGAATGGGACTTGTTGGTCACCACACGGAACGGCGTTTTGGGCGCTTGTTTAAATTCGGAAATAACGAGATCTTTGGCTTGCCAACTTCCGTTTACCAGTTTCGGAGCTGCTTGTGTGAGCTTCACGTAACGGCTGTTTTGGTTGGCCGAAGCGGTTCTCACCACACCATCGCTTCCCAATTCGCCGGTATACGAGTTCAAGTGATCATAGAGTTTGCGGTCGATATCTTGCCCGATTAGTGAAAACGGGAAAATCCCATCCGGACCGATGTATGGCTGTCCGTTCAAGATCCAGTCTTTGTTGAGTTTCCAGGCGTCATCGCTTCCGAGTTCCAGCCAGTTGAGCACCCGTTGACCCGGTTCTACACCATTGAACCATGACGAGATCCGACTCAAGCGACTTTTTCCGAGTTGCGCCAATGCCGATCCGTGGTTGGCCGGAGCCAGCATGATCAGGTGACTCATTGGGCACGTTTTCGGTTGACCTTTGTAGAAATTGCTCCACCAAGTTCTGGCAACCGGTCCGCCGGTAGAATGCGTAATGCACGCAAACCGTTCATCCTTCCCCAAATTTGGCACAATCTGCTGTTGCACAGCTTGCTCCAATGCGTGAGCAATGTCCTCCAAACGGACTTCGTCATTAAAACTAATGTACCGACCCAGAAAAAGGTGTTGAATATTGAGTTGGTAGCCGTAGGTCGATGCTTCGCGCATCAGGCGGTTCGGCATTTCGCCGTATGTATCGATGTTGGTAACGCTGTAGCCGTGAACAAAGGCAATGGTCAAAGATTTCATAATGAATAGCTTGAAAAAACGACTCTAAAATAAAGGAATTTTTGAAATCGTGGCAAGGAATGATCAAATTTCAGCCGGTCGAGAATTACTGCTTCACTTCTTCGAATAACAACCGTTCTTCTTTTGATCCGTTCACATTACTTACTGCAGTAAGTTGATTTGATTGGTTGGGAATGAGCTCAAATTCGGTGAATCCTTCTAGGCAGATTGTTCCATTAACGGAAATCCACTTGTGTTTTTGAGTCGTACGGTCATACATGGTTTCATAACCTTCTTCCCTGAATTCAGGAATGCAAACAGCTTCTATTTTACGAGACACTAAAACCGTATCACCAACAAATTGTAGCAAGCGGTAGTAATAAATCGTGCATCCGCCGTCGGACATCATCTTACAGGTTTCTCCCTCTTTCACTCTGAATGTTTTTCCTTTCGGATCAAATTCTTGGGCGGTTGCCGTTGCGAAAAAACACAGCAAAAAGGCGATTGAGAGACCAAATACCTGAAAACGTTGATAACTGTTCATGGAAATTGTTGTTGCGAAAACAGGATGTACAGCTATGGGAGGGTTTGGATCAAATGAAATCCAATTAATTGTTATGAGATTATTTTGGTTGCTCGTTTGTTCTTTTCGAAGATCAACTCGTTCATTTTGTTTCGTGAAAACTTTCTGCCTTTTAAATAACGACTGTTAATAGAGCTATCCTTGTAGTACTCAATGAAGTATTCCAATTCGGCATCTGAGAATTCAGAAGGGTTATTGAAACGTTTGTTTTCCATCAGCGCATCAGCATCTTGTTCAATGGTTTGATTTTCCAAGGCGTTGATTCGTTCCGCAGGAATTTCCTGAATCACGGTTCCAATTTCAAACTTGGATTTATCTAAGAACTCCATGTTGATTTGTTTCAAATAATCGGCTACAATTCTTTCTTCTACTAGTATTTTTCCTGTCCCGAATTGGTGCCTGTCAGTCAAATCTTTCTTCACACCTGAAATCCAATACTCTTCCATTGATTCGATATCGTAGAAATTACCTCTTACTCTTGCAGAACCGATACGTTGGAATGCTTTACCATTAAAATAAACGGTTCTTCCACTTTTCGAATAACTGACTAATCCTATCCAGGCAGGACCGCTATGTCCACCTGTTTTTAGTTCAATGTATTTAATTTCTGATTTCATATGAACCAAAAGTAGGGCTTTCTTTTTTGGAATAGGATTTAAGTAAGATTGCTAAGAATTGCTGAAGGGATTAATTTCTCCTTTTCCCTTTTAATACATTTTCCCAGTTCTCACCTTCAGGTGCGAATGATGCGTAGTAGTTGTCTAGCAAAGTTTCGATTTTAATTCTTCCACATTTTTCACATTGATACATTACGCCTTCATGCGGTACTTCGTAATGCGATTGAATATTCATAATGACCCAATCATTGCGCATGTTTTTATCAGCATTCTTTCCAAAATAATTAGAAATCCATTCTGCTTTTTTGCCCTCTTTGTAGGCTTCCATGAAGGAACAGATATCAGCATTTATTAAATCCAGTATTTCCGAATCCTCGTCGCGAAGAAACCGAGCTTTATATGCAATAAAATCAGTGGTATCTGAAATTACATGCCCACATTGACACCCAAGTTTTGACATTTTCCAAGTTGTAAATTATAGTAAAACTATAAAAAGGAGCAATAGTAAGGAATGAGAATTGAAGCAATAAACAACGAGTACGATGTGGGTCACTAAACTCCTCTCTTTTTGTAGCGATTCCGATTGCTATCAGAAAATTCGAACATGCTCCAGCCACAATTTGATATGAGCCCGACAATCTATTTTCAACGCTCTTCATGATCCATCGTTTCAAACCAATGTTTAAATTATTTTCTAAAATTCCTTTTCAAGAAAAATTATAGTAGGACAACGCAAATAACATCATTCATTTATCGTAAATTTAAGCTTCCACTTTGGTCGTTTGTTGTTCGAATTTCTTGTGTATGAAATTATATCTTACTGTTTGTGCGTTTTTTCTTGTTAGTGTTGGACATGCACAGTTAAGTGGAGAGTACACTATTGGAGGAAATGATCCAAATTACGGAACCTTTAATGCGGCTATAAACGCATTAGTTACCCAAGGAGTAAATGGTCCGGTAACCTTTAATATTCGTCCCGGAGTTTACACTGAATATTTGGTTTTTAGCGGAGACAATATCAGTGGATTATCTTGGACAAATACAGTGACTTTTCAGCCCGAATCAAGGGACTCTGCATCTGTTCAATTGAGTTATCCCAATACCGACGAATGGAATAATTACATGTTGGTACAGATTGAACATGCACACCATTTAATATTTCGGTTTATCTCCTTTACAAGAACAGGTTCTAATCCAACTACTCATAGCAACAATTTAGTTTGGCTTAATCATGCCGACCACATCACATTTGAGCATTGTTCTTTTGAGGGTTCGGCGGATTTATCTTATTTAGCTGGTATTGGAATAAACATCAATCAAGGAGGATCACACATCAAGGTCAACAATTGTTATTTTAATGCGTTGGAGTCTTGTTTTCACAGTGATTGTGTATCCACAGATGCTGGTATTAGCATTCAGAACTCTGTTTTTTCCAATTTCCGTAGCACAGCAATTGGGGTGGTTTATTTGAGCGATTCACTGGAAATCAAGAACAATTATTTTACAAACGATACCATCGGATTACCGGACGAGCAGATGGAGGAAACCCGGGCAATAGGAATAACAAATTGTCAGGGGCTTATTCATGTTATGAGAAACCGAATAGAAGGAAGATACGCCCCAGCTATATATGTAAGCTGTATGAACGGAACACCTTGGTACCTTGTGAAAATTTACAACAATTTCATCTCGGTAGGAAGTCATATGACCTCTTACGGAGTAGTAGGGGGGCCTGCAATTCTATTGTCCAACAATAGTTATGTTGACATTCAATATAACTCGATCAATCTGTATGGTAACCTTTTCGAATCGGGTAACCATTTTTGTGGAGCGGCTGTAGGCTTAGGGATGCCGGCTAATAATCATATTCAATTTATAAATAACCTCATACAAGCAGATAGCCTCGATGAATACTTCTCTTCTGGGTTAGATTATACAGGTGTATTTTCACGTTTAGATTATAATAATTACTATAATACAAACGGATATGACATTCCGATGGCCAATGTTGCGACATTTCCGGAAAGTTGGAATACGAATTCCACTGCGATCAATCCGATGTTTTATTCACGGAATGATCTGCATGTTCAAAATCCGGAATTAGCAGTGGCAATACCGACTTTGGTTACAGAGGATATTGATGGCAATTTGAGGGTTTCCCCAACATGCGTAGGCGCCGATGATGGAAGTTTCGCAAGTGTACCAACAAACGTAGAAAAGGAATTCAGTATCTATCCGAATCCAACAAATGATGTTTTACATGTGGTAACCAATTCTGAGGAATGGGTAGGCTATAAGATAACGGACGTTAGTGGTAAATTGATTCAAAACGGACAAATCTCATCCAGCTCAAATGTCATTTTGCTAAAAGAGCTGGGGGCCGGAATTTATTATATCAGCTTGTCTAATTCTGGTTCAGCAACCCGTTTCATTCGATTTTAGTAGCGAGTATTAGTCACGTAGACGGATGTAGCACTTGAGCGTGCGTAAGCTTCAGGCTGGTATGATCACGATAGATGTTGTTTACCGCCTTACTAGACTCCTGTTCTTTTAAGGTGCTGAAGATCTGGGTCTTTGAAGAACGTCATTTATGCGCTTCCCAAAAATGAAGCACTATTCTCTATTTTAATCGCTTCGAATTTTAGGCGGCTTACACTCCAACCAGGCACATTTTGATTAAGAGTGTGCCGTTTTAGTTCATAAAAAAAATGTTTTAGATTTCACCTGCGGAAGTGATTTATGTTAACAATTAACAAATAGAAAATTATCATACTTCCCTAGATCGAGTAATTGTAATATAATTATATTTGCCGCCTGACAGACTATTCAATTCTTAATTGAAATAAGACGAATTCTTTTAGCCTTGCGAATAATTAATAGATGTTGAAAATGCAGACAAACGTTTGTTTTTGCATCCTGTATTAAGCGTTACAATAAAGGAAATCTGATAGATGGAATTGAATTAATAGAGGACTTTAGAGGTTAGTTTAACCATGCGAACACTTAGGCAAATTTCATAAATACTTAAAAAATACTGGTTATAGAGTCATTAGTTAGTTGAATAAATAGCACAAAGTGAGCAGATTATATAACAAGGAAAAATTAAATTAAAAAAATAAAGAATACCACTGTTACTTTCTGAAGAAACAGGCATTTTCAGAACAGACACAACACATACACTATATCACAAATTAGATTTTATGAAATTTATAATCGCATTCACTATCATTTCTTTTTTCGGTTGCGCATATGGGCAAGGTCGCATTTCAGGAAAGGCATTTTATGAAGACCAGAGTATCGCTGAGTTTTGCACATTTGAGTTGTTGAAAGCTTCGGACAGTTCGTTTGTAATGGGGTACATGGGAGATTCTTTGGGAACATTTTATTTTCAAAACTTTCCAGCCGGAGAATATTATGTCAGAACGTCCCAATTCGGATATATTGACAATTACACCAGTGTTATTGCTGTTCAGTCAGATTCTCAGATTGAGTTGAGTTCAATTGTTCTTAAATTGGTTGTAAATGATTTGCAAGAGGCTGTTGTTACTGCATACAAACCATTAATGAAGTATCGAGATGGGGCGTTGGTCATTGACGTACAAAATGATTTGATGAGTGCCGGGAGTTCCGTTTTGGATATGTTGCGAAGAGTTCCTGGTGTGACAATTGATGAAACCGGAAATATTCTCATCAATGGAAAAAGCGGGGTGGGAATCATGTTTGATGGTCGTTTGCAACAAATGCCAATAGAACAGATAATGTCCATTCTGGAAAATACAAGTGCAGATGCAATTGCTACAATTGAGTTAATAAAGAACCCATCGGCTAGCTATGATTCAAAAGGTATTTCAGGACTAATTAATATTACAGCAAAAAAGTCATCAACAAATGGATTCAACGGATCTATTGATGAAACGGTAAGTATGGGAAGAAAGTTTAGAAACGCTCTTTCAGGTTCTTTCAATGCAAAATCAAACCGGGTAAGCCTATTTTTAAATGCATCTTATCGATACAAAGACCAGTGGACGCAGACAAACTTCGACAGATCAATTGGAAACAGTTCACCCTTACTGATAAATACGCAAACAAATGGAAGTGCAATAAATTCCGGACTTAATTTCAATTCGGGGTTAGAAGTTGATTTATCTGCTAACGCGGTGATTGGAATTAATGTGAATGGAAACTTTGTTGGAGCGAACATGAACAATAAAACGAGGACCGACATTTCCGATAGCACAGGTTTGGGATATGATTACTTTTTGGATAAAACAGGAGGAAGTGAAGATGAAAAGTTCGTGACAGCGAATCTCTATTATTCTCACAAACTTGATACGTTGGGATCTAACATTAAATACTCTGGAGATTATACGTATTACAATTACTTGTATCCCAAACTGAATACGAATAGCTTCTTCGCAACAAGCGGGGCGCAATCACTAACCTCTCGCGGTTATTTGACAACTTCAGACCTGAATTTCAAAATTTTCACGAATTCATTGGATTATACAAAGACGTTTAGTGAAAAATGGGAATTGAACACCGGGTTAAAAATGAGCTCTATTCGAAGCAACAACTTACTTCAGCTTGAGAGAAATTATAATGATGGAGCCTTTACCGTTGACTCTTCTTTAACCAATTTGTATGATTATAATGAAGATGTTTACGCGGGTTATACAAGTGCAAAGAGATCGTTTGAGAAAATGAAGATAACGGTTGGGCTTAGAGCTGAACAAACTATTGTTACCGGAACCAACCGATCGAATAGCACGAAACTGAATCGAAGCTACCTGAATTTCTTCCCGAATTTGTCTTTAGACTATCAACCGAATGATAAAAACATCATGCTATTGTCGTATAGCTACCGAATTGATCGACCAGGTTTTCAGCAGTTAATACCGGGTAGAATTTTTGTAAATCAATTAAGTTATATTGCAGGAGCACCAACCCTGAATCCACAATATAGCCACAATGTGAATTTCGAGCATTTTCTCAATAGTTCAATTGGCAATAGTATCGGGTTTACGCGTACAAATAATTCTATTTATGAATATAGCTACACCCAATCGAGTCAGGTAAGCGTTGACACAACCATCAATTTCGCAGCGAAGAATATGATTAACTACACGTTCTTTTATCAAAAACAATTTGTGAAATGGTATAGAACTCAATTTACAGCTCTGGCAATGTATTCAACATTGAAAGGAGACGTAGGTAGTATGCAGGTTAAAACACAAACATTCGCCGTGGCAGGTCAAATAAACAATGATTTTATTCTTTCAAATGGACTTAGAATTCAGCTTTCAGGAAGGTTTACCGGACCATTTACGGAAGGAGTTGTGACACAGTCTTCAAGAGGAGCCATTGACATTGCGATTAGAAAGAAGTTTTTCGATAACAAACTGAGTACCGTATTGGGGGTTTCTGATATTTTGTACACAGATTATGGAGCAACCACTATCAATCTGAATGGACAATCAAATGTTAGTTTGCAAAAGAGAGATAGTCGTAGAGTGAACGTAAGTATCGTTTACCGTTTCGGGACTGTTAAAGTTGATCGTAAAAACAAACCATCCGAAGGAAATGATCGATTGAAACCGGAAGAAAATTGATAATAACCCTATAAGAATATATATGAACAGTATTGAAATTCGAGGATTAAAGTATTCTTATGGTAAGGATGATAACATCCTGAAAGGAATTGACATGTCGGTTCCCAAAGGATCTATTTTCGGGTTGCTCGGAAAGAACGGTGCCGGAAAGACAACCACACTTCGATTGGTGCTTGGACTGATCAAAAAGCAAAAGGGCGATATTCAAATTCTTGGAAAAAGTATCGATAAGTCCAGAATTGAAATACTGCAAAACGTTGGTTCATTGATAGAAGCCCCATCGTTTTATGCCCATTTATCGGCTATTGAAAACCTAAAAATTCTACAGCTGGTTTACGGTTGTGCCGACAGTAGAATTGGAGAGGTACTAAACCTAGTGGGCCTCGCTAATACGGGCAAAAAGAAAGTAGGACAATTTTCCCTCGGCATGAAACAACGGCTTAGTATTGCCATTGCGTTATTGCACAATCCTGAGTTGCTGATTCTAGACGAACCTACTAATGGGCTCGATCCCAATGGGATTGTTGAAATGAGAGAATTGCTCAAAAAGCTGAATGAAGAAAATGGTGTTACGATCGTTATCTCGAGCCACTTGCTGGCAGAAATTGAAAAGATCATTACTCACCTCGCGATAATTGATCATGGAGAAGTGGTGTTTCAAGGAAAATATAGCGAACTAAAGAACCTCAAGCAGAAAAACGCGACAGTTATCATTGAAACGGAAGATGCTGGAAGAACATCGGAAATTATTAAAGGGTTAGGGTTCTCTGAAGTAAAAGAAGTTGCCGGAGCAATTCAATTGGAGGGAGCGGATAAAAAAGAAGTCGCCGCAATAAATAAGCAGTTGGTAAGTAGTGGAATTGATGTATATCAACTGAAGTTTTTGGAGGATGACCTCGAATCGATTTTCATTAATCTAACTAAAAACAACTAGATGAAATTCATTAACAGTCTTCGCTCAGAAATATTAAAAATAAAGGGTAGCTCCTTATTATGGCTAAGCATTTTCGGAACATTGCTTATTCCCATTGCGCTTACAATCCGAAATATAGCCATTGGAAACCACCTCAATTTGGAGGCGGCCCGACATGGTGGCTGGATGCAAGAGTATGTGCGGGTAGCTGAACCGTTTGTAGCTTTCATCCTTCCGGTTGGGGCTATTTTAATTTGTAGCCTCATTGCTCAGGTTGAATATAGAAACAACAACTGGAAACAGGTTCATACAACGCCACAATCATACACCAGAATCTTTTGCGCCAAGTATACAGTACTGTTCTTATTGACTGGACTGGTGTTCTTGTTGCTGTTGCTCGGTGTGTTCATTTTGGGAGCATTACCAACACTAATTTTAGATGGTAGTTTTCCCCATGAAGGTTTTCCGATCGAAGCCCTTTCCAAGGAACTCTTGAAGAGTTTTATTGCAATGCTTCCGATTATTGGAATTCAGTACCTGGTAAGTTTGCGTTATGCGAACTTTCTTGTGTCGATTGGGGTGGGTCTTGCACTTTTCGTGGGAACCATTTTGGTTGTTCAGTATAAATACAGTTTTGTTAGTCCATTCAGCTATCCATTTTTTTATATAAATGGGAATATGCCAGATCTCGATCACCGGATGTACAAATACGCGTTTGCCTACTTTTTACTATTGACGATTGTTAACTTTATATTATATATATCGAAACGACAAAAGGGGTAATTAAATGTATCCCAGTTGTTTCAAGAACAACACATTTTTTAAATAAAATATCAGTTGATTGAACAGGGGGCTTAATAGTGAATAGTTACTCATACAGTGATTAAATTAGTATATTTGCCTCGCAGTTCAAGAACTGTAAAAATAAAAACGAATCAGGTTTACCACTTTCCTCGTTTTTTTAGCTGAATAATAGAAAATTACTCTTTATCGAAATCTTTATGAACAACGAACCTGTTTATTTAAAGCCCAATGTGGTTATGGAACCACTTATTGGGGGATGGTATGCTTGGTCCCACATTATTTCTCCTGCAACAGCAGCATTAAACATTGTCAAACGCCACATGGAAATCATGAATTCTTATGTGGAAACACCAGAACTACACGCCGCCGCAGTAAAAGATCCTAAAATGTTAGGAGGTCCTTTTATTGATTATCCAACAGACCGATCCAAAGATGTCACAGATCTTATTGACCTGACTTTAGAAAAGCAAGGACATTTGGTTGAATTTGCTTTCGCATTGAAGAAACTGGATAAGTTGCTCAAGACATCTGCTAAAGGAAATTCACTGGAAGAACTCTACAAAAAGGTTCCGGACATTTTGAAAGGATATGTCGAACTAGTTTATGACTTAAATAACAACCCATCCTTCCGTTTGTTCGAGCAGCTGTTGTATAATAGTGAATATTATAAGGAGGATTTTCAATCCATCAACCTTTTCCTCACGAATGATGACGAACGACCATTCTGTTTGAGTACTCCAAGGTTGAAAGATGACACTATTGTCTCTCTTACTATTCCTTTTAAAAGTGAAGAGATTGATGAATTAAGCAAAATGAAGCGTAGTCCTAGACCCTACGCTGAAATTCGCAAGCTTTTTGATATTGAAGAAAAGGACGAAGAATTGTTTAGAAGCCTGTTCACAGATACGGTTCCGGAACCATACGGAAAATACGAAGGAGACAAAATTAGAATGCGCTATTTTGGACATGCCTGCATTTTGGTTGAAACGAAAGACACATCTATTCTTGTTGATCCATTGATTAGCTATTACGGTTATCATTCATCCGTAGACCATTTTTCAGACTACGATCTTCCGGATGTTATTGATTATGTATTGATTACACACAATCATCAGGACCACATTCTTTTCGAAACGCTTTTACCATTGCGACACCGTATTCGGAATATTCTTGTCCCAAGAGCCGGAGAAGGTCCATTGCAGGATCCGAGTTTGAAGTTGATGTTTAACGCGATCGGATTTGACAATGTGATTGAACTTGGAAACATGGAAGTACTGAAAAACCAAGACTGTCAAATTCAGGCCCTTCCGTTTACAGGTGAGCACAGTGATCTTGATGTTCGTGCAAAAGCGTGTTTCAATGTAAAAATTGATGATTTCTCGCTAATGTTTATGGCAGATTCCAGAGTGGTTGAAAAGACATTGTATGAGCACATCCATAGGCAGGTTGGAAATATCGACGTACTGTTCCTTGGTATGGAGTGCGACGGAGCTCCTTTGTCATGGCTCTATGGACCAATAATGTTTGATGAACTTTCAAAAGCCGATGACCAGTCCAGAAGATTGTCAGGATCGGATTGTGAAAAGGGAATGAGCGTTATCGACATATTTAAACCGTCTGAGGTTTATGTCTATGCAATGGGTCAGGAACCATGGTGCGAATTTATCTCTAGTATTAAATATACGGATGAATCTAACCCAATAGTTCAGTCCAATAAGCTTGTTCAACAATGCTCTGAAAGAGGAATTGTTGCAGAACGTCTGTTCGGAGAAAAAGAAATTTTATACGTCAAAAAAAGCAAGAAAGAATTCGAAACTGAAATGGTCTAAACCATTCCTTCCACACATATTCACAAACTAAACCTAAGATTATTCTATGACCACGAAGGAATTTCTGTCTTCGCTGAAAGACAATAATATTGATATTACTTTATCGGGTGATAACTTAAATATCAATTTTGACGGGGATTTAGAACATGATACACTAGAAGAAATAAAGCGCAGAAAGGAAGAAATTATCAGCTTTCTCAAAGAGCTTAAATCTACTATGGGGGAGCAACAGATAATCCCCGTTCTTCCAAAACAAAATGAATATTCCCTTTCTTCTTCTCAGAAAAGAATGTGGATCTTAAGTCAGTTTGACGATGCGAACCTGTCCAATAATGAGATGGGTTATTATGATCTTGAGGGTGCTCTTAACATTCAGGCATTAAAAAGTGCATTTTCAAAAATTGTAGAACGTCATGAAATTTTAAGAACGGTTTTCAAACAAGGTGATTCCGATGAAATTAAGCAGTTTGTATTATCCGCTGAAGATCTTGGAATTCGTATTGAAGAAATTGACCTTTCTCAGGTAGATGACAAGCAGGAAAAAGTAAAGGAAATTGTAAAAAAGGATATCGAAACGCCTTTTGATTTAGGTAAAGGTCCTTTGGTGCGGTCAAAGCTAATAAAACTGTCAGAAGATCACTTCGTTTACGGCTATACAATGCACCATATCATCAGTGATGGATGGTCAATGGAGGTACTTATAAAGGAAGTGCTGGCATTGTATAACGCTTTTGATAAAAACCTTGACTTTGAGCTGGAACCCTTAAGAATTCAGTACAAAGAATTTGCTTCTTGGCAGCAATCGGAATTGTCTGGTGAAAAGTTGGAAGCGCATCAGAATTACTGGTTAAACCAGTTCAGTGGAGACCTCCCGAAACTAAACCTCAAAGGAGATAAAATTCGTCCCGGAAAGAAAACCTATAACGGAGGAAAAGTCTATCGATTCTTCAGCAAAGAGCTGAGTCAGAAAATGAAAGACTTCAGCAAAGAAAATGGTGTCACACTTTTTATGGCCGGACTCGCTGGAGTAAAAGCTCTTTTGTTCAGGTATACAGGAAAGACAGACCTGATAGTAGGTACCGGTGTTGCAGGAAGAGATCATGTTGATTTGGAAAATCAGATAGGGTTTTATATGAATACCCTCGCCATCCGCACAACGTTCAATGAATCCGGAAGCCTTAATGATCTTTTGGCGGAGATAAAGAAAGTCACACTTGGTGCTTACGAACATCAGGCATATCCATTCGATGAACTCATTGATAACTTGTCGTTGGAACACGACTCTAGTAGAAGTGCCCTTTTTGATGTGAGTGTTGTTTTACAAAACACGTCGTTTGCCGGTAGCTCATCTCAGAAGGCCGATCTTGGAGGTGTTTCGATCAAAGGGTTTGATGGTGGAGAAACGCTTCAGACGAGTAAATTCGACCTGTCTTTTACCTACGAAGAATATAACGACCAACTAATGGTAACCTTGGTCTATAATAGTGACATTTTCAGTGTAGGACTGGCAAATCGAATGCTTGAACATCTTGAGCGCCTCCTTACAGAAGGAATAAATAATCCGACGGGAGAATTAAAGTCTATTGATTATCTGGGAGAAGCAGAGAAGCAGAAGCTGTTAGGTGCATTTAACAGTACAGCTACCACTTTTGATACCGATACAACAGTGGTGGAGCTGTTCGAAAATCAAGTGGAACAAAATCCGGATAATCTGGCCTTGTCTTCCGCTGACGGAGATTTGACGTATCGTGAACTTAATGAACAGGCAAACCAGCTCGCACATTATCTTCAGAGTAATCACATTATTGAATCCGATAGTATCATCGGTATTAAGCTTGACAAGCGTCGGGAGATGATTATCGCCACGCTTGCCGTACTTAAGTGCGGGGGAGCCTATTTACCAATTGCACCGGACTATCCTCAGGAACGTGTTGATTATATGTTGGAAGACAGCCAATGCGAATTGGTTATTGACGATATGGAATGGGCGAAATTTAAAATGCTTCGTTCCAGATACGCGAAAGAAAACCTTGCTACTTCTATTGGAAACACCGATCTGGTATATGTGATTTATACCTCCGGCTCAAATGGCAAACCTAAAGGGGTAATGATTGAACATGCGTCATTGCTCAATCTTTGCTATTGGTATCGTGATACCTTTTCCATTACTCCGGAAGACCGAACCAGTTTGTATTTGGGGGTGGCATTTGATGCCGCAGTTTCCGAGATGTACCCATACCTTATCTCCGGGGCATGTTTGGTTGAAGTTCCCAAAGAAATTCGGGCCGACGTGGTGGCGCTTAACGACTTTTATAATAAAAACAATATCACCGTTAGCGCCCTGACATCGCAAGTGGCAGAGCAATTCGTTGAATTGGAGAATACATCCCTGCGATATTTAATAGTTGGAGGTGATAAGTTCGTCATTCAAGCGCAAAAGCCGTATAAGTTGGTAAACCAATACGGACCTACCGAAAATACGGTTGTTACATCCAATTATATTCTCTCGGAAAACCAGGAGCTACCGGTTCCGATCGGAAAGCCAATAGATAATGTAGAAGCCTATATTCTCGACACAAATTTCAACCTTTTACCAATTGGAATGGCCGGAGAACTTTGTATTGGTGGTGTCGGACTTTCCAGAGGATATATTCACAACAAAGAACTCAATCAGGAGAAATATATAGCACACCCTTTCAAACCAAATGAACGACTCTACAGAACAGGAGATATATGTCAATATAACGAGAAGGGAGAACTGATCTTTGTAGAACGTATGGACGATCAGGTGAAAGTTCGGGGCTATCGCATCGAGTTGGGAGAGATCGAAACGGCATTGAATGCACATGAATTGATTGACTCTTCTGTCGTTTTGGTAAATGCGGATGGAGATACAGGCAAAACACTTATGGCTTATATCGTGAGTGAAAGTGAAATCTCTACTTCAGAAATCCGTGCATACCTAAAGACCTGCATACCTGATTTTATGATTCCGGAACACTACTCTTTGATCAGCGAAATTCCGCTCACTGTTCACGGTAAAATTGATAAGAAAGTGCTTTTGAAGCCATTCAGAAGTATGGCATCTGGGGTGAAATATGTTGCGCCAAGAAACGAAACGGAAAAAGCCCTGATTAAAATCTGGCAAGAGGTTCTGAACCAAGAAGAGATCGGAATTAACGATGATTTCTTTGAGTTGGGAGGAAACAGTCTCAAGGCAACCAGAGTGATTAGCCGGGTAAATGCAGATTTTAACGTATCCCTCGATTTAAGTGGACTTTTCGAAGATCCTACTGTGAGATTATTAGCTGAGTTGATAGAAAACGAGACCTGGCTGGAAGATGATAACACAACAATGGATGAGTTTGAAGAGATAAAAATATAGCTGGAATGAACGATTTTATTCAAAAACTTAGACTTGTAGGGATTCGTATTATACTTAAGGATGGAGAACTTTCCCTTAAAGTTCCAAAATCAGGAGCCGATCCGATTTTACTTCAAGAAATTCGAGAGAAGAAGGAAGAAATTATTCGTTTTCTGAAGGAAAGAGAGGTAAAAAAACACCAGAAAATTCAAAAACTTGCAGATGCTGAGGACTATCAACTCTCTTCGGCTCAGCACAGAATTTGGGTCTTGAGCCAGACAGAGGAGGGAAAGATTGCCTATAATATTCCGGGGTTTTACGAATTGCATGAAACCTTGGATAAAGATGCTCTTGAGGCTACAATGAATAGCCTTATAGACCGTCATGAGTCCCTTCGAACGGTTTTTAAAGAAAATGAACAGGGGGTCGTACGACAACAAATCCTTTCAAGAGAGGCGCTTAATTTTCAGGTAGAATATGTAGATCTTTCGGTAGCTCAGCTGTCTCAGGAACAAATAAAATGGAGAATCAACGACCAAAACCGCGTTCAGTTTGATTTGGAAAATGGACCCTTGTTAAAACTGACGCTGTTCAAACTAGAGGAAGGAAAAAGTGTACTTTCCTTTATCATGCATCACATTATTAGTGATGGTTGGTCCATGCACGTCTTACTGAGAGAATTTTTAATCTTCTACAAATCTAGAGGTCAGGCAAAGCTTGAAGATCTCGAAATCCAATATAGAGATTATGCCGCTTGGCAAATTGAGCAATTGACTGGCGACAGTCTTCTTGAACACCGAAACTACTGGCTTCATCAGTTTTCGGGGAAACTTCCGGTGCTGCAGTTTCCACAAAGCAAGCAACGACCGAAAGTCAAAACGTACAACGGAGAAAAGGTGAGTATGACTTTTTCGAAAGAAGTCACAGGCCAACTCAAATCGTTAGTTAAAGAAGAAGGAGCAACATTGTATATGGGACTCCTTTCTGCAGTTTATAGTTTTCTGTATCGTTATACGGGTCAAAAGGATAGTATTATCGGTAGTCCTATCGCTGGGCGTACACAAAATGCGCTTGAAGGACAAATCGGTTTTTACGTAAATACAATGGCTTTACGCTTTCAAATGGAGGAAGAGTATAGCTTTTTAGATATTCTTCGGGATGTCAAAAAAATCTGCTCTGATGCGTATGAGCACCAGATATACCCATTCGATTCTCTTGTAAATGAATTGAAACTGGACAAAGACCTCAGTCGAAATCCACTTTTTGATGTCATGTTGGTTCTGCAAGAACAGGATATGACGGGAGTCATGATGGAATCCGATGAGAGTGATGGTGAGTTGCAGGTGAAGCCATATGAACAGGACGATCAGTTGGCTAGTAAGTTTGATTTCACATTTAACTTCATTGAAGAAGCCGGTGAAATCTACATGAGTTTGGTTTTCAACAGTGACATTTACGAGCGTACTGCTATTGCTTCCGCTCTTACGCATTTTGAAAATCTTGTTGCTGGAGCAGTATCTGATTCTGCAAAAGCGCTCAATTCAATAGATCTTCTTGGAGAAGCCGAGCGGGAACTCTTGCTAAAGACCTTCAACAATACAACAGTAGAGCGAGAAGCAAACAAAACAATTGTTGATCTTTTTACGCAGAAAGTAGCAGAAACACCAGATGCGGTGGCCATTAGGTATCTCGACAAATCACTTTCTTATTCCGAACTAGACGAATTGTCTTCAAAATTTGCAGGTTATATAACCCAAGTTTATCAGATTGATAAGGAACTTGTTGGGTTAAAATTACCGCGTACAGATTGGCAAATTGTTGTCTTGCTTGGAATTTTGAAAACAGGTTCGGCATATGTTCCAATTGATCCCAATTATCCGGAAAAGCGCATTGAATATATTGAAAAGGATAGTGCCTGCAGGTTATGCATTGATGAAGCTGTTCTCGAGGAGTTTATTGATAAGCAGGAGTCGTATAAAAATGCATCACTTGAATTTTCATTCGGAGCAAACGATTTGGCATACATCATTTATACTTCAGGATCTACCGGGCTTCCTAAAGGAGTAATGATAGAGCACCAAAGTGCGGTAGAAATGATTGAATGGGCGCTGGATGAATTTGCCGAGGATGAATTCGATAAAACCCTTTATGTTACGTCCTATTGTTTTGACTTGTCTGTTTATGAGATCTTCTTCACGCTTGCGGCAGGAAAAATAATTGAAGTTCTCCAGAATGGTACAGCTATAGAAGCCAGCCTGAACACGGATGAAAAAGTGTTGATCAATACAGTTCCAAGTGTTGTTGGAGCGCTTGTAAATAACGGAGCAGACTTTTCTTCGGTTGTAGCACTGAATATGGCTGGTGAACCAATTCCTCCTACCCTGGTAAAAAAACTCGAAGGCAAGGTTAAGACAATACGAAACCTATATGGTCCATCGGAAGATACAACCTACAGTACCATTTGTAAACTGGAAGCCGGTCAGGAAGTGTTGATTGGTAAACCAATATCGAATACGAAGGTGTACATTCTTGATGACCAAAACCGACTTCAACCCTTTGGAATTGAAGGAGAGATTTGTATTACCGGAAAGGGATTGGCACGAGGCTATTTGAATCAGGATGCGTTAACGAAAGAAAAGTTTATACCGTCTCCGTTTAATCCTGAAGACCGGATGTATAAGACCGGAGACCTTGGTCGGTGGACAGCAAATGGAATGATCCAGTTTGTTGGAAGAAAAGACGATCAGGTTAAAGTCAACGGATACCGAATAGAACTTGGTGAAATAAAGTCGAACCTTGATGCCTTGTCTACAATTGAAGAAAGCATTGTTGTAGCCAAAGTAAGCGCATCAGGAGATAAACACGTGGTCGCATATTTGGTAAGCAAAGAAGCACTGAGTGCAGCAGAAATTCTCAATGAATTGTCTCGCAATTTGCCTCATTATATGCTGCCTAAGCATATTGTACAGCTTGATGCGTTCCCGCTTACACCAAACGGGAAAATTGATAAGGATGCACTACCGGATCCTGTAGGATTGGCCATAGACGCCATTTCGTATGTAGCTCCAACAAACGCAAAACAAAAGGCACTAACGAGTGTTTTTGAGCATATTTTGGGTCGTCCAAAAGTTGGTATTGAAGACAATTTCTTCATCCTGGGAGGAGATTCAATCAAGTCTATTCAGGTAGTATCGCAGCTCAAACAAAAAGGATACAACCTCAGAGTAGAAGACATTCTTAACTTTCCAATTGTACGGGATCTTGAATCTAAAATCACCAGTGTTTCGAGATTGAGCGATCAAACACTTATGCTCGGTGAGGTGGCCCTCAGTCCAATACAACGGGATTTTCTGGAAGATTCATCGGTTGACAAACACCACTACAACCAAGCCGTGTTGTTACAGAGCAACTCTTCCGTGTCTCAGGAAGGGCTGCGCATGTGTTTGAATAAACTTGTTCAGCATCATGATGCCCTGAGAATGGTTTTTAACCAAACAGAGAACCACTGGATTCAACAGTGTAATGCTTACGCCGAAAATGTTGAATTGGTCGTGTACGAACAAGATGAAGAGGGTGAATTTCTGACGCATTGCGAAAAACTTCAGGAAAGTATGGACCTGAATAATGGTCCGCTTTTCAAAGTACTACTGCAAAAAGGAGAGCAGGATAAAATGCTTATTGTTGCGCACCACCTTGTAATAGACGGCGTGTCATGGAGAATTTTGTTTGAAGATTTGTCCACATTGTACGAACAGTTTTCAGAAGGAAAAGAGTTGGCTTTACCGCTAAAAACAGACAGCTTTGACTACTGGCAGAAAAAGTGTTCGGAATGGCTTAAAAATAATTCAGCGAAACAAGAGATTGCCTACTGGGAACGTATTGCGGAAGCTGGAAAAACAGAAATTCCGGTTGATTTTAAAGAAGGAACCAATCTTGTAAAAGAATCTGAAGGGTGGAATATTACGCTTTCCAAACAAGATACTGAAAACCTCTTGACAGGGTGTTACGAACAGTACAAAACAGAAATAAACGACTTACTGTTAGCTGGACTTTCCCGCTCGCTTGGACATGTTTTTAACCTTGATCGGGTATTGATTGGACTCGAAGGTCATGGTCGAGAAAACCTGGGAATGGACCTCGATTTGAGTAGAACCGTAGGATGGTTCACTTCAAAATACCCGTTGTTATTGGATACCGGAAAAGGATCTCATGCAACAGAACACCTTATTCACGTAAAAGAATACCTGCATCGAATTCCTAATAATGGAGTCGGGTACGGGATTTTAAAACCTGAAATGACGGAACATGTACAGAATCCGCAGATAAATTTCAACTATCTGGGTGATTTTGGATCACAAATGAAATCTCAATCCGGAAAACAGGTTTTCGAATTTGCTTCCGGTGAGTTTGGTCGGGTAATGTCAGGAAATCGGGAACGAGAAGGGATCATTGACGTTTCGGGAATCGTTGTCAACGGTCAGCTTACAATGACACTTATTTACAGTAAGTCTCAATTCAAAGAGGAAACGATGCAACAGATCGGAGTACGTTTTGAAGCGGAATTACTCGGATTAATTCAGGAACTTTCTCAGGTTGAAAAGCCACAATTAACACCGGTTGACCTAACATTCAAGGAACTGACGTTAGCGCAGCTAAACGCCCTCAATGCCGACGGTAATTTAGAAGATGTGTATGGGTTGAGCCCCTTGCAGGAAGGAATCTATTACCATTGGTCGCTTGATCGTTCAAGTCCAATGTACTGCAATCAAATGATGTATCAGTTCAAGGCTGACTTTGATATTGAAAACCTGAAAAAAAGCTTCTATTATCTGGTAAACCGTCATTCAATGCTTCGCACTAGTTTTTCAGACCAGTGGGGAGGCAAGGTATTACAGATAGTTAAAAAAGAAGTAAAGCCGAATTTCCGCGTAATAAATGTGTTCGAAGAAACAGATTTTTCTCCGGAATTGTTTAAAAAGATGGACAGCGCAACCAGCTTTGATCTGGAAACAGGTTCGCAAATGCGCCTTTCCGTTCTCAATTACGGTGACAGCAAATTCGAATTTATTTGGAACGCACATCACGTGATCGTGGATGCATGGTCTTCAGGATTGCTGATCAACGAATTTTTTGAAATATATGCGGCATTTTCCCAAGGAATTGAACCGCAACTCCCAAGGCCGTATGCGTATTCTAATTATATAAAGTGGCTAGACACGCTTAATGAAACAGAAGCTATTGAGTATTGGAAGTCGTACTTCGAAGGCTATGAACCCAAACGAATTCTGGGACGACAGGTTTCCGAAAAGGAAGTAGAGAATATTCAGAAAGAGTTGACGTTCGCCTTCGATGAAGACTTAAGTCATAGCGTACGGGAGGTTTGTCGCGAATCAGGGATTACCGAAAACACCTTTATGCAGGTTGTATGGGGTATTTTACTGGGCAAATACCTAGATACAGAGGATGTTGCGTTCGGAACGGTTGTGGCCGGAAGACCTCCTGAAGTAGATGGTATTGACGAAATGATCGGGATGTTTGTAAACAGCGTTCCGGTAAGAATTAATGTTAATGGCGCCTCAAAAATCAGAGAGTTGTTGTTGCAGAACCACAAAACGCTGAATCAATCCTCTAAATATCAATTCACCCAGCTAGCAGATTTGTACAGTGCCACAAATCTGAATGCGGATGACATGAACAATGTTTTGGCATTTCAGAATTACCCCGGAGAAGAAGTAGAAGCATCTGATGTTGGCGGGGTTCTGCAATCGGTTGAAGGAGTAGAGCGTGTTGCAAATGACCTGACCTTTTATGTTGTTTCAGACGCCAGTTTAGAAGCCAGACTTGTTTACAACGGCTCTAGGTTTTACGACGAACAGATGCATGCGTTGAAGGAGCACTTAAGAGGTATACTGCTTCAAATTGTTGCCAATCCGGAACTTAAAGTTCAAGACATCAAGTTGCTCACGGAACAAGAAAAAAAGCAACTTGCTGCGTTTAATCCGGAGACAACCGCTACCAACGACAGGGCCATATCAGTAATGGATGTTATTGAGGAAAATGTGCTGAAATATCCGGATCATGTTGCGTTGACAGACGGGCATCAATCACTGACATTTACACAGCTAAACGAGCAGACAAATCAACTCGCTCATTATCTGAAAAGTGAATTTGATCTCGAGAAAGACGATATCGTGGGGATCAAACTGGAAAACAGAACGGATGTAGCAATTTGCATGCTCGCCATTTTGAAGACCGGGGCAGCATTTTTACCGATCGATCTTGGCAACCCTGAAGAGCGGATTGAATACATCGAGAAGAACAGTAATGCCAAAGTAATAGTAGACGAAGACATGCTCTCCATGTTTGGCTTGAGAAAATCCCGCTTCTCAAAGGAGAATATTTCCAGAGATACAGATGGGTCGGAGCTGTCTTATATTATATATACTTCGGGATCAACCGGCCGTCCGAAAGGTGTAATGATTGAAGGTCATTCATTGTATAACTACTCAAGTTGGTTCGGGAAACAGTTTGGTTTGAACACGAATGATACTTCAAGTCTGTTTAATGCCGTTGGGTTTGATGGATTCGTTTGGGACTTAATCCCTTACTTAATGTTTGGAGCAACCGTTTGTGTAGTTCCGGATGAGTTGCGAAAAGATGTGCATGCTCTGAACGAATTTATGGTTGAAAATAAGATCACAGCATCCTTTTTGCCAACCAAATTAGCCGAAATTCTATTTACGCTTGAAAACTCCGAACTTCGATTGCTGTTTGTGGGTGGCGACAGATTGAATATTGTACCGGAGACATCGTATGAAGTCTTTAATATGTACGGTCCAACGGAAACAACCATTGTTGCAACGTTCTATCCGATGAAGGAAAACCAAGGGCTGCCAATACCAATTGGAAAACCTACGGTAAATACCAACCTCTATGTTTTGAATGACGCCCTAGAGCAAGTTCCGGTTGGAATTGTGGGGGAACTTTGCATTGGAGGTCCCAACCTGGCGCGAGGATATTTTAATGACGAAGAGCTTACGCAAAAGAAGTTTGTGACACTTCCGGAAAATAATGAAAGAATCTATCAAACCGGAGATCTTGTTCGTTGGCTACCTGACGGAAATATTGAGTTTATTAACCGTAAAGATTCGCAAGTCAAAGTACGTGGGTATCGAATCGAGCTTGGAGAAATTGAATCGCACCTCGACAATCATCCCGAAATAAGTGCTTGCGCGGTAACAATTATCAACGAAGGAGGTCTGGATTCCGGTCTTGTCGCTTATTTTGTTTCCGATCAGCCACTAGAAGAATCAGACCTAAAAACGTACCTGAAAGAGTTTATCCCATCCTATATGATTCCGGGGTATTTCCATCGTCTGGAAAAAATGCCGATGAACATAAATGGTAAACTCGATCGAATTGCGCTGAAAGGACTGGACTACAAATCGGAGAACCTGAATAGTTATCAGGAACCGGAAACAAGTACAGAAAAACAACTCGCAGAAATTTGGGGAGAATTACTCGGAAGGGAAAAAATTGGCAAAAAGGATGATTTCTTCGAAATAGGAGGGCATAGTCTTAAAGCGACACGTCTGGCAGGATTTATACACAACAAATTCAATGTTCGCCTTCAAATTACAGAATTGTTTTCGCATTCAACACTCGAGGTACAGGCGCAATTGATTGATGCCTCGAAGAAAACAACTTTTGTTGAAATTCCGCAAGCCGGAAAAATGGAAAGTTACCCCTTGTCCTCGTCGCAGCACAGACTTTGGGTATTAAGTCATTTTGATGATGCCAACGTGGCCTACAATATGCCTGGGCATCACCTGTTCAACGGAGAGGTCAGTGTCGAATTGTTACAAAAATCGTTTGACCGGTTAATTCAAAGACACGAGGTGTTAAGAACGGTATTTCGTGAAGACGAAAATGGAGAAATCAGACAATGGATTTTACCGGCAGATCAAATGCAGGTTCCCATGCAGGTGGTTGATCTAAGTACCACTGAAAATCCAATTGAAAGTGTAAAAGACGCACTGAAAGAAATCACTTCGCAACCTTTTGACCTTGCCGAAGGACCACTGCTTCGCTTTACATTGTATAAGTTGGGCGATGAGGTGCATTTATTCAGCTACATCATTCACCACATTATCAGCGACGGATGGTCTTTACGTGTCATGTTGAAGGATACACTTTCTTTTTATGATGCTGAACGCAACGGCGAGCAGGATTCATTGAAGCCATTGCGCATTAACTATAAAGATTATGCGGTTTGGCAACAGAAGGAATTGGAAGGTGAGCGACGGAAGACGCTGGAATCGTATTGGAAAAACCATCTGGCCGGTGAGATTCCTGTTCTCGCATTACCAACAGACAAGCTGAGACCTGCTATTCAAACGTATAATGGAGGAACCGTTTCCAAATTATTTGGTAAAGACTTCTCCAGAGATCTTAAGCAGTACTGTAAAGAGCGAAATGCAACCATTTTTATGGGGCTACTTGCCGGGATCAATGCACTGCTCTATCGGTATACAAACCAGACAGACATCATCGTAGGAAGTGTGGTTGCAGGAAGAGATCATGCGAATCTTTCAGATCAGATCGGGTTTTATGTAAATACCCTGCCACTTAGGGTACAATTTGACCAAGACAACAACTTCGATCAGTTATTGAAGAACGTGAAAGGCGTTACTCTAGGCGCATTCGAACATCAGGCATTACCATTTGATGCCATTGTGGAAGGGGTATCTCTTACGCGCGATCCAAGTAGGTCACCATTGTTTGATGTAATGCTCGTTTTGCAGAATACAGAACTGGAAAATGAAAACGGTCCGGTAGAAGAAACAGCTAGTTTAGAAATTGAAAATTCGACGAGCACATTCGATCTCACATTTGGTGTGGCCGAAATAGGAGATGACCTTTCAGTGAGTTTGAGTTATAACTCGGATTTGTACAACAAGTCGACTGCTGAACGCATGCTTGAGCATTTTCAGTTATATATGCAGGAGGCGTTTAATTCGGAAGATACAATCGCTTCAATTTCTTACATTGGAAAGAGCGAAAAGGAATTGTTGCTGGATAAGTTTAATAGCGCAAAAGCTGATTATCCACAGGACAAGACCGTTATTGAACTTTTTGAAAAGCAGGTAGCACAGTTACCTGAACAAAACGCGATATGCAGTGCTGAAGGAACGCTGTCATACGGAGAATTGAATGCAAGAGCCAACCAATTGGCGGCATATTTGCGATCAGAGATGAATGTACAACGTGGCGATTTGGTAGCAGTAATGTTCTCCAGTATGAAAGTTTCGTTGCTCACCTCTATCCTTGCAACGCTTAAATGTGGCGGAGCATATGTTCCAATCGATCCAACATATCCGCATGACAGAATCGATTACCTGACCTCGAACAGCCAATGCAAAGTTGTTATTGACGCGTCGTTCATGGAAACATTTGAAAAGGTTCGAGCAAATTATTCCAATGATAACACTGCTCTTACAGTGCAACCTGAAGATCTCGCTTATATCATTTATACATCAGGATCAACGGGTAAACCGAAGGGAGTTGCCGTAGAACACAAATCACTCGTTAACTTGTGTACATGGCAAAATAAGACGTATGGAATAACACATCAGGACAGAGCAAGTTTGTATATCACTCCTGCTTTTGACGCATCTGTTTTGGAAACGTTCCCGTACTTAACAGCAGGAGCAACACTCTATGAAATCCCGGTTGAAATTCGACTGAATGTTCAGGCAATTTCAGAGTTCATGGATGAAAACAACATCACAATGTCTTTTTTAAACACTGAGGTTGTGGAGCAGTTTGTAGAGTTTAACAATGGTTCATTAAGGTACCTGCTCACTGGGGGAGACAAAATGTCTTTTGAAAAGCCAACCCGCTATACCATCGTGAACCTATATGGTCCAACGGAAAACACCGTACTGGTAACCAACTATATGTTGGAATATAGTGAAGAACGCCGCTCTATTCCAATTGGAAAACCATTGGACAATGTTCAGGTATACATCCTCGATCACCATCAACAATTAATGCCGCTTGGTTTTGTGGGCGAGTTATGTGTTTCCGGGGCTGGTCTCGCAAGAGGATATCTCAACGACCAAGAACAGACTGCACAGAAATTTGTTCCCAATCCACTGCGCGATGGACAAAAGATGTATAAAACCGGCGACTTATGCCGTTGGTTACCTGATGGGAACATTGAATTTATCGGACGAATTGACGAACAGGTAAAAATTCGAGGTTATCGAATTGAACTTGGTGAGATTGAAAGCGCTCTTTACCTTCATAACGATATTGATTCGGCCGCTGTACTGGCACGAAAAGGAAAAGGCGGGGATAAAGAGTTGATTGCCTTTGTTGTTTCAAAAGTACCTATTACGGCTTTGGAAATGAAAAATCACCTGAAGTCGATGCTTCCTGATTTTATGGTTCCGAGAGCCTATGTTTTGTTAGACAAATTGCCCATCACAAGTCATGGTAAAATTGATGCGCGCGCACTTCTAGAAAGTGAAACACCTGCATTGGCGCCAAGCGATAATTATGTTGCTCCGCGAAACGAAATCGAAAAGCACCTGGTGGAAATCTGGCAGGACGTATTGGGCATTGATCGTGTTGGTGTTGAAGACAACTTCTTTGAGATCGGCGGGCACAGTATTAAAGCAGTCAAGGTGGTCTCTAGAATACAGCGTGAATTGAACATTCGCATTGATATGGCGAAGCTGTTTCACGATCCAAGCATTGCAGAATTGGCCATTGAAGTAGCCAACCAGCAATGGCAAAAGAAAGAGATTGTGGAAGAAGAAGTGGTAGATAAAATTGTACTGTAAAGGTTTACAAATAATGAGTGAAGGAAAGTATTATTTAAAGCAAAATGTAGCGATTGAAGCCTTATCAGACAGATGGTATGGCTGGTCGCATCTTATTTCTCCGGCTACAGCAGCTTTAAATATCAAGGACAGGCATTTGAAAATAATGAAGTCTTATATTAAGAACCCAAAAATTCATGCTGCGGCTGTAAAAAAGCCTGAAATGAGAGGCGGACCCTTCATCGACTATGATGGAAAAAGGGTTGATGAGATAGAAGCACTGTACAACAAAACAGTGCAGGACCGAGCAAAAATGTTGGAGCTGGCAGACGCAATTCATGAATTAAATGAATTGGTTCAGAGTGAGGCAAAGGGTTTTTCTCTGACTCCGCTCTACGATAAGGTCCCTGAAGTTCTTAAAGGCTATGTAGAGTTGGTGTACGATCTTAATAATCAGCCGGGATTCCGACTTTTTGAGTCACTATTGTATGAAAGTGAGTTTTACCAAGAGTCGGCACAGTCAATTTCCTTGCAATTGGTTAATTCAGACAACCAACGTTCTTTCGTTTTAAGTACACCAAGACTTGATGAACCGGACACAGTTCATTGTGATATTCCTTTCAAAGACGAAGCGATTGATGAGTTGTTTCGGATGCATCGTGTTCCGGGAGATTATAACAGGATTAAAGAATTACTGAAAGTTCCGGAAAGCCAAAATGCCGTTTTCGAGCATTTTTTCACGCAGGAACCACCGGCAGCATACGTTCCATATACCGGCTCCGGAATTCGTACAAGGTATTTCGGACATGCGAGTGTATTGGTTGAAACCATGGAACTGTCAATTTTGGTTGACCCGGTGATCAGTTATGATGGTTATGAAAAAGAAGTCAACTGTTATACCCTAGCAGATCTTCCGGAAGTGATCGATTATGTGTTGATTACGCACAATCACCAAGATCATGTGCTTCTTGAAACACTCTTGCAGCTGCGACATAAAATTAAGTGTGTTGTAGTTCCCGGATCATCGAGAGGAAACCTTCAGGACCCCGGATTGCGTTTGATGTTCGAAAAAATCGGGTTTAATAATGTGATTGAACTTGATGATATGCAATCGGTGAAATTGCCGAAATGTACCATCACCGGATTGCCATTTCTCGGAGAGCATTCAGATTTGGATGTACGAAGTAAATTGTGCTTTCATGTTTCATTGCACAATCGATTCAAGGTACTCTTTGTAGCAGATTCCAAAAACATCGAACCAAGAATTTACGAAAAAGTGCATGCGGTAATGGGAGACATTGATGTTCTCTTTTTGGGTATGGAGTGCGATGGTGCGCCGTTAAGTTGGCTCTATGGACCGCTACTTTCAAACCCAATGCCCCGGGAGAAAGATCAGTCGAGAAGACTGGCAGGTAGCGACAGTAACGAAGGTTTGCATTTAATTGATTTGTTCAACCCGAAGCACGTATTTGTTTACGCAATGGGACTCGAACCTTGGCTTGAATTCATTAGTTCTATTAAATATACTGACGAGTCCAGACCAATTGTTGAATCCAACTTACTGCTTGAAGAATGTAAGAAACGAGGCATCTATGCAGAACGATTATTCGCCGAAAAAACAATAGAATACTAAACCTAACACAGACTGAATCTTTAAACAATTCCTGAATGAGTAAAGTTAAATCACTATTCTCTAGATTGCGAGAGCAAAACATCAAGTTGGTTCTTAAAGGAGAAAACCTGGAAGTCATCTCGATGGGGGCAAAAATGTCCGGTGAATTGGTTGGAGAAATTAAAGCGTTGAAACCAGAAATCATAGCTTACCTGAAGGAAATAGATGGTGGTGGTAATGCACCGAGTAACTCGATACCAAAAGCAGAAGAAAAGACAAGCTATCCATTATCATCGGCTCAGAAACGTTTGTGGTTGTTAAGCCAGTTTAAAGAGGGATCGATAGCATATAATATGCCCAATACCATCGAACTGGGCGGAGAAGTTGATATCGAAAACTTTGCAAAAGCAGTTCTTGCTGTAATGGATCGGCACGAAGTTTTACGGACTGTTTTTGTTTCTGACAGCGAAGGAAAAGTAGGGCAGAAAGTACTATCTACTGAAGAAAGTGGCTTTACTATTGATGATCTTGATCTTTCAGAAACAGCGGATGCCCTTACAAAGGCTAGAGAGATCATAACGGAAGATGCGATTAGAGAATTTGATCTTGAAAAAGGACCGTTGCTGCGGGCAAAATTGATCCGTGTTTCCGATGACAGATGTCTTTTTTATTACAACATGCATCACATCGTTAGCGATGGGTGGTCGTTGAAAGTTCTGATAAATGATGTAATGACCTGTTATGAGGCATTTACAAAAGGAGAAAAGCCTGAGCTTGTAGAACTTCCAATTCAATATAAAGATTATGCGCAATGGCAGTCGGATCAATTGAACGACGGGGTCTTTGATGCACACAAAGCGTATTGGACGAACTCTTTCGCAAAGGAAGTGACCGTATTGGAACTACCAATGCAAAAGCTACGGCCAATGATGAAGTCATCGGTAGGAAGCGCTATGAGTGCCTTTTTATCTGCCGATACAACCAGAAACCTAAAGAAAATTTCTCAGGAAAAAGGAGGAAGTATCTTCATGGGGGTCATGTCCACCATTAAAGCATTATTGTTCAGATATACGGGAGAGTCGGATATTGTTGTAGGAACTCCGGTTGCCGGAAGGGATCATTCCGACCTTGAGCCACAAATAGGGTTTTATGTAAACATGTTGCCAATTCGAACCGAGATTTCCGGTACGGATAGTATGTCTACACTAACGGATAAAGTCGTCAGCAATGTTTCACAAGGATTAAAATTTCAAGCGTATCCTTTTGATGCGTTGGTAGAAGAACTTGAAATTCAACGTGACGCAAGCCGAAACCCTCTTTTCAACGTCTCGCTTACATTTGATAACATTAACGATGGTTCTGATGAACAACTCTCAGAAAATCAACTCTCTGAAATCACTTTCGAGGAAGATCTTACCGTTCGATTTGATGTTGAGTTTCATGTGCATGAAGTAGGAGGCCACCTGGCTGTCAGAATTATCTACAACAATGAGCTCTATTCTCGTGAGAGTATTCACAACCTGTTGCGTACATACATCAACCTGGTAAATGCAGCGGTTTCCAACCCGGAAATACAATTGGGAAGGTTGGATATTCTTTCCGAAGAAGACAAGCAAATGTGCTTACGTGAATTTAACAATACAACAACAGATTACCCTCGTGACAAATCGCTGGCAGCGTTATTTTCCGAACAGGTAAATAAAACTCCGGACTCGGTAGCTCTGGAATTTGAAAACAAGACATTCACCTATCGGGAACTTGATTGCATCACGAATCAATTGTCGAGATGCCTGCAAGAGAATTACGAAATTGGCATCGGTGAGCTCATTGGAATTCAGCTTGATAGAAGTGAATGGATGATCATTGCCATTCTTGCTGTAATTAAAACAGGAGCCGCATATGTTCCAATTGAAGCTGAAACTCCCGTTGGCAGAAAAGAACAGATTTTCAAAGACGCCAACATTCAGGTTTTAATTACAGAGGCCAACTATATTTTCGATCTAGACTACTTTGAAGGGAATGTATTCGGTATAGATGTTGAATTTGAACCCGATGAATACTCGGATGAGCCTATAAACAAGGTTTTGGGACCGAAGGACCTTGCTTATGTAATGTTTACTTCAGGGTCCACAGGTGTGCCAAAAGGCGTATTGATAGAGCATCGTAACATCGTGCGATTGGTTCGAAACACCAACATTCATTCATTTTCAGAAAAAGATACGGTTCTTTCTACCGGAGCACCTGCATTTGACGCCACAACAATTGAGTACTGGGGTCCGTTGCTCAACGGAGGAAAGTTGGTGCTTGTTTCCAAAGAAACCTTGCTTCAACCCGAAAAACTGAAAAACGAAATTGTTGCAAAAAATGTAAACTTTATGTGGTTTACAGCGGGTTGGTTGAGTCAGTTGGTAGAAAACCAGATTGACGTATTTGAATCGTTGGATGTTGTAATTGCCGGAGGCGACCGTCTGCCGGTAGCACAAGTAAGCAAACTCCGATTGAAATATCCTGAATTATGTCTGATCAATGGTTATGGCCCAACGGAAAACACTACATTCTCATTAACCTATCCAATTGATGAAATAACCGGAGACATTCCAATTGGTTATCCGGTGAGCAATAGCACAGCTTTCATTCTCAGCGAAGAAGGAATGCTTCAGCCGATTGGTGTGGTTGGAGAAATTGTTGTTGGAGGAGATGGCCTGGCAAGGGGGTATCTAAATGATGAAGACCTCACAAGTCGAAAATTTATTGCAAACCCTTTTGTAGAAGGAGAAAGACTTTACAAAACCGGAGACCTCGGAAAATGGGATAGCGACGGGCGTGTCCATTTTATTGGGCGCAAAGACGATCAGGTAAAAATCAGGGGGTATCGCATTGAATTAGGAGAAATTGAGCGGGCCCTTGCTGCTGTTCCGGGAGTAGACGAAACGGTTGTTGTGGCGCTGGACAATGAAAAAGGCGATAAAGATTTGATTGCGTATGTATCGGGAGACGCAAACCTGAATTCCGGAGACATCAGGAATGCACTAAAAAACCGCATTCCCGACTACATGATTCCGGCGGCTTATGTTTTACTAGATAATATGCCGTTGACGAAAAACGGTAAAATTGACCGAGCGGCACTTCCCGAACCCGATCAAGGGGCACTTGGGACAGGAAAGGTATTTGTGGCACCAAGAAACGAAACCGAGGAAAAATTGGTTCGCATCTGGAAGGAAGTACTCAAAAAAGAAGAAGTCAGCGTTCTTGATGATTTCTTCGAGTTGGGCGGTCACAGCTTAAAAGCGAGCTTTATTCAGAATGAATACTACAAGGAATTTGGGGTTAAACCCGGATTTGCTGAACTTTTTGCGAATACTGTACTTGAATCGCACCTTGCTTTAGTTGAAGGTGCAAAGCAATCCGATTTCAAAGACATTCAACCCGTTGAAACCGCAGAAAGCTATCCTATTTCAGATGGGCAGAGACGCCTTTGGGTACTTTCACAATTTGAATCGGCGGCCTATAATATGCCATTTAAAACGGAGCTTCAGGGAGCGTTCGATGTGGCACTTTTCGAAAAGTCTGTTATTGATACAATCCGACGTCATGAAATTCTGAGAACGGTCTTCAAACAAAATGAACAGGGCGAGGTGAGACAATGGATTAAGCGGAAAGAAGACCTTTCCTTTACGCTTGATTACCGCGATTTCCGAAATACTGAAAATGGAAGATTTAAGGCCATCGAATTAGTCGAAACAGATTCGTTCATAAGTTTCGATCTGGAAAATGGACCCTTGATTCGATCTAGCTTGTATCAAATAGAGGATGATCACTACATCTTCTATTTTAACATGCACCATATCATCAGTGATGGATGGTCCATTGAGATCATTAAACGTGATATACTCACATTTTACAGCGCGCATAAAACGAATGTTTCTCCGAGTTTGCCTGAATTGAACATTCAATATAAGGATTATGCAGTTTGGCAGCTTGGACAATTGCAGGAGGAAAACAGAGCAGACCACTCTTTTTGGATGAATAAACTATCCGGAGATTTGCCAAAGCTCAATCTTCCATCGGAAAAGAAGCGACCAAATGTAATGACCAATAACGGACACTGCTTGTCTATGGTTCTTTCTGAAGAGCTTACCGTTACACTGAAAAACTTTTGTCAGCAAGAGGGAGGTTCATTGTATATGGGACTCGTTGCCCTGTGGAATACTCTTCTCTATAAATATTCGGGGACAAAGGATATTATTCTGGGATCACCAGTAGCCGGAAGAGATCATGCGGCACTCAAAGATCAGGTTGGATTTTATGTAAACACACTTGTTCTTCGCAATGAAGTAAATCCGGCAGACAGTTTTATTGACCATTTTAGAAAAGTAAAGAATAGTATTCTTGAATCTTACGAGTATCAGTGGTATCCATTTGATCGGTTGGTAGAGAATTTAGATATCTCAAGAAGTATGGACAGAGGGGTGATTTTTGATATCATGATTTCCCTTCAGAATGCCGGAGAAAATGAACCCGGAACATTCGCAGCACCGGAATTTGTAAACACGGTTTCTGATAGGGGCGATATGCTGTCAAAATTTGATCTTGACATCACCTTTGAAGAAATTGGGAACTACCTCTCCATGGACATCGTGTATAATAGAGATGTCTACGATCAGGCCACAATGACTGGTTTGATGAAGCACTTCTTGAATCTTACAGAAAATGTTGTGCAGAAATTAGATCGAAGCATTGCAGCGTATGACATTTTATCCGATTTCGAAAAGAGAGAGCTCTTACAACGTTTCAATGATACCGAAACAAGCTATCAGGAATCCGGTGTTTTGGAAATGTTCGAACAACAGGTTTCTGAAAACCCCGATCTGGTGGCCATTCGATTTGAAACCGATGACTTTACGTATGCGTTTGTCGATGAAAGTTCTGATAAAATTGCTGCCTATTTGGTTCAGGAGCTTGGAACTCTTGAGAACCAAATCATTGGTGTAAAGCTGAGCCGTTCTGCTTGGCAAATAGTAACGCTTCTAGGAATTCTAAAGGCTGGAGCAGCATACTTGCCGATTGATCCGGAGATGCCGGAAGAGCGCATTGATTTTTTAATCAATGATAGCCAGCTTGTTCTTTGTATCAATGATGAAATTCTTACAAAGATTCAGACATCTGAAACTTCAACCTTCAAACGAGGCATAGACAAACCTGAAAATCTGGCTTACCTGATGTATACGTCCGGGTCAACCGGCACACCAAAAGGAGTGAAAATTTCTCGGGGAGCATTGGTTGACTATGTTCAAACCTTCAGTACGCGATTTGCGATAGGAACTACCGATAAGGTAATCCAGCAATCATCGCTTTCTTTCGATGTTTCGGTGGAAGAAATATTCCCGGCTCTTTGTTCCGGAGCTACCATCATTCAAACAAAGGATGGAGCTCGGGATATTCGGGAATTGGTGGCAACAATTCAACGAGAGAAGGCGACAGTATTGAGTACGGTTCCTTTAGTGATTTCCGAACTCAACAATCACGGAAGTCAGTTAAACTCGTTGCGCCTGATCATTAGCGGAGGAGATGTGCTGAAGAGAGAGCAATTTTCAAACCTTACCGGAAACAGAACTATTGTAAATTCTTACGGACCTACAGAATCAACGGTATGCGCAACGTATGGGAACGTTTCTTTAATGAAACAAACTATTACAATTGGTAAACCAATCGAAAACCGTCAGATTTATATTCTTGACGAAAACCTTCAATTGGTACCCAAGGGAGTAGTTGGAGAGATTTGTATTGGAGGAAAAGGACTGGCAACAGGTTATCTTGGCAACGAAAGTCTCACTGCAGAAAAATTTATCGGAAACCCATTTGTTGAAGGAGAGCGTCTATACCGATCGGGAGACCTTGGAGCCTGGACAATGGATGGCGAAATTCAGTTCTTCGGAAGAAATGATGATCAGGTTAAAATTCAGGGAGTTCGAATTGAATTGGGTGAAATCGAACGGACGATAGAAGCACATCAAGCAGTTCAGACAGCCGTTGTATTGGCATTGGGTGCAGGGAATGAAAAATCACTTGTGTCTTTTGTAGAGTGGAAAGGAGCAGAAAACAGCGCCGATTTACAAGTGTATTTAAAGCGGCTTTTACCAACATATATGGTTCCCGCAACATGTGTAGAAATGAAGCACTGGCCGGAAACTCCCAATGGTAAATTGGACAAAAAAGCATTGATAGAACTGCTGGAACAATCACAGGGTGCAAGCCGGAAAGGGTTGGAACTGGAAGAAGCTACGGAAATACAATTGGCAGCTATCTGGCAGAACGTTCTGAATAAAGAACAAGTTTGGGCAGATAGTGACTTTTTTGCACTTGGCGGACACAGCCTGAAAGCCGTTCAAATGACCCACTTAATTCATGAAACGTTCGGTGTTCGATTGGGCTTGCAAGATATTTTTAAAACCGCTGAATTGAGAAGCCTGGCACAACGAATTAATGCGTCTGCGCTATCTGAATACAAAACAATCGACCGTGCCCCTGAACAGGAGACATATCCCGTTTCACATGCACAGCGCAGAATGTGGGTGTTAAACCAATTCAGTCCTGAAGTCAGTCTGTCATACAATCTTGCGAGTGTGAATGATCTGGGACCCTCAATAGATGTGAAAATTTTTGAGATGGCTTTCGACCTTTTGATAAACCGACACGAGAGTCTAAGAACGGTATTTGTTTTTGAGAACGACGGACCACGTCAGAAGATTCTGGAAAGAGGGCATTATCCTTTTGCCATCAATACAATAGACCTTCGTTCAAAGAAAAATGCAGAAGAAATTCTAACCAGACTCATCGGAGAATACCAGACAACACCCTTCGATTTGGAAAATGGTCCGTTGCTTAGAGCGAGTCTTTTGCAAATGGACGAAAAAACGGTGTTTGTTCTCAACATTCATCACATTATTTCCGACGGGATTTCAATGGATATTTTATCAAGAGATCTGGTTGCTTATTACGAATCTATTCTGTCTGGAACTGCTGCACAACTGCCGCCTTTGGAAATTCAATTCAAAGACTATGCAGTTTGGCAAAATGCAGCACTAGAAGGTGATAACTATCAAGTACACCGATCATTTTGGTTGAACAGGTTTTCAGGAGAATTACCGGTACTTGACCTGCCAATCTCTAAACCGAGACCGGCAAATAGTGGGACGGAAGGACGTCGTTATCATACCCAGCTTGACCTGCAAATTAGCGAAGCGCTCAATTCAAAGGCAAAAGATTCGGGTGTTACGCTGTTCTCATTGCTGCTTACAGGGATCAATATTTTGCTGAACAAGTACACAGGAGAACACGACTTCATCATCGGGACTCCGGTGTCTGGACGAGATCATAAAGATTTGCAAAACCAGATCGGTTTCTTCATGAATACGGTAGCCATTCGCTCGGTATTTAACGACGAAATGAGCGTTGATGAGGTATTGAAAGAGGTTAGTACGGCTGCCGTAAACAGCTTATCGCATCACGAGTATCCATTTGATACACTTGTTGATGAATTAAATCTGAAACGCGATGTAAGTCGTAATCCACTTTTCGACATTTACTTTAACCTTCTCAACCATAACGAGAATGAAGGGGAGTTCGCTTCACTGCTGGCGCAAGAACCGAAAATAGAAGATTCAGTAAACAAGTTTGATCTCGATATTTACGCCCGTGAGGAAAGCGGAATGATTTTCCTGGCCGTTTCAGGGAATCGAAAACTCTATTCGGATGAAAGCCTGATTCAGTTTACAAATTACCTAGTCAAAGTGCTTGGTTTCATGGTAGATCAACCTGAACGTAAATTGAACGCAATCTCCTTGTATGAAAAGGATGTGAGATCAAATTCCCGTGGAGCATTCGTTCGTGACGAATCCTCTTTGATGTTTGAGCTCTTTTCGAAACAGGCACAGCACACACCTGATCAGGTTGCAGTGAATTACGGAGGACAACAGTATTCTTACCAGCAAATTGAAGAATTGTCGAATAGACTTGCACGTCAGATTACCACGGAATACGCTGTAAAACCTGGAGATAAAGTCGGATTGTGCGTGGATACTTCTGTGTACGCTGTCATTGGTTTATTGGCAATTTTGAAATCGGGGGGTGCTTTTGTGAACCTCGATAAAGACGATCCGAAAAAACGACTGGAAGGAATTATCCGGGACGCAGCAATTAAATGTGTTATCACAGATGATGCAGCGATCGCATTTGAAGGAATTGAAATGTGTGGATATTCAGATGCGTTATTGAATTACGATCCGCAGCCACTGAATTGTGCAATTAAACCAGATGCGGTTGCCTATGTGGCATATACATCTGGTTCAACCGGAACGCCGAAGGGCGTAATCGTTCAACACCATTCTTTTGTAAACGCCATTAAAGGTATTGTTGAAGCTACTGCGTATTCGTCAGACTGGAACTATTTGTTGAATTCAAGATTGTCATTCGACCCTTCACTCAGACAGATTTTTGTTCCACTGAGTATCGGTGCCTCACTATTCATTCCGGAGAACATTCGGGATATTGGTGCGGTAGGCGAGTTCATAAAGTCCAATGGAATCAATGCGATGTATGCAACACCTCCGGTTTGGGATGTATTGTTGGAAACAGACAGTTCTTGTTTGGGTGAGATTCAGCTGGCACTTTCAAGCGGAGCCCAACTTTCGGCGAAAACTGCCAACGCTTTGCTTGATTCCATTCACCCTGAAGGGAAGTTGATAAATCAATACGGACCAACCGAAGTCTGCATGATCTGTACCTGGTCGGAGGTGAAAAAAGAGGATGGTAAACCAGGAATCGGATTACCAGGGCTTGGGTACGAAGTGTATTTGGTGGATAAAGCCATGAATTTGGTCCCTGCTGGAATTCCGGGGGAGCTATTGGTTAAAAGTGAAAACCTTTCAATTGGCTACCTCAACGGAAAAGAGCAAACCCAAGAAAAGTTTATTGAGAACCCTTTTGGAACGGGAATAGTATATCGAACAGGAGACCTTGCCATACGAAGAACCGACGGAACACTGGAGTATCTCGGGCGATCAGACGACCAACTGAAATTCAACGGATATCGTGTTGAATGCGGAGAAATTGAGGCTGTGTTGTGCGAAGCAATTGAAGTTGCAGAAGCAGTTGTTCAAATCAGTAAAGAAGGAAACGCAGAGTATCTGATTGCCTATATCGTTCCGGAATCAGAGCATCAATTGGAGGTCAACAAGATAAAGCAGCACTTGAAAGAATTCCTGCCGAGTTATATGATTCCTTCCAGATATGTGGAGCTAGACAAGATTCCGCTGAATAGAAATGGCAAAGTGGATCGAAAGCAATTGGCAGCGCTGGAAGATGGTTTGTTAGGATCGAGCGAAGAGATGATTCAACCGGGAACAGACCTGGAAGCAGCAATTTTGTCTGTATGGAAAGAACTGCTTGGCTTCGATACTTTCGGAGTGAACAGCGATTTCTTCGAGCTTGGAGGAAACAGCATCAAAGCAACACGGCTCATTGCAGATTATCATAAAAAATTTGAAGTAAAACTGAGTTTACGCGATTTCTTCATGAATTCGACGATTAGAGGACATGCGGAATTGATAGAAATTAATAAGTGGTCGGGTGGTGAAAAGAGCGATCCACAAGAAGAACTCGAAACAATAAGCTTTTAAAATGACAAAAGAAGTTCTGGAAATACTAAAGAAATTGAAGAGCTTAAATGCTCGGCTGTATCTGAATGATGGGGTATTAAAACTCGATATCCAAAAGGAAGGGCTGAGTGAAGAATTGAAAGCTGAAATTTCGGAAAATAAGCAGCAGCTTATCGAATTTCTACGTCATAAAGAATCGTACGATCTTATCCCGATTGCGCCGGAACAAGAGACTTACCCTCTGTCAGCACAGCAAGCCAGGTTGTGGTTGTTGTGTCAGCTTGACGATGCTACAAATTCGTCTTACAACATTTCCGGAGTAAGAGAAGTTCCCTTTCAGTTGGATGAACAATTGTTGGAAAAGTCTGTGCGGATTTTGACGGAACGACATGAATCGCTTCGAACCACTTTTGTAGACATTGATGGAGAGCCACGTCAACGCATTGCCTCAATCGGTGAACTTCAGGTAGACCTGACGGTTTTGGATTATAGTCAGATGGAATCTGCAGAAGAATTGGCAAAAAATCGAATTCTTGAACAATGCAGCACTCCATTCAATCTTGAACAGGATGCGTTGTTGAAAATTGGTGTGATCTACCTTAATGAAGGAAGCATTTTCTATTATTGTATGCACCATATTATAAGTGATGCATGGTCCACAGATATTCTTCTTGACGAACTATTTCATGTGTACGCTGCACTGGAAACGGACCTTGAGCCAAAACTTCCTAAGTTACCGCTACAATACAAGGATTATGCGGTTTTCCAGTTGAACGAGCTACACAGCGAAAAAACACAGAATGACCGTAATTTCTGGTTGGAATATTTGAGTGGAGAATTAACACAAATAAACCTTCCGGGAGCGTTAAAACGGCCGGATTTTCAGACCCATAATGGTCGAAGCCTGGTATCTTTTATCCCGGCACCACTGGCGAACAAATTGACTGAATTTTCCAGAAGTTATCATGGAAGTTTGTTCATGACGTTGACAAGTGTTTGGAGCATTTTAATGTATCGGTATACAGGTCAAAAAGACACGGTAATTGGCGTGCCGGTGGCTGGTCGTGAAAGAGAAGAATTAGAGGGACTAATAGGATTTTTTGTTAATACAATTCCATTACGCAATCAGCTGGACAGATCTCTTTCCTTCAATAAATGGTGCGAATCGGTTCGAGATAATACCTTACAGGCCTTTGCACATCAAGGGTATCCTTTTGATCAAATAGTAAAAGACCTTGAGGTACATCGCGATCGAAGCAGAAATGCCCTTTTTGATGTAATGATGGTGTTTCACAACACCGGAGAGAAGGACCTACAGGAATCCGGAACGGAAAGAGCTCATCAGGGAATTATTGACGCCGGAGACGCCCCAGCTAAATTGGATTTGGACATCACTTTCCGGGAAGTTGGAAAAGAAATTTATTTCGGAATAACGTTCAATACGGCTATTTATCTGCAACAATCGATAGAGGGTTTAATGAAGCATTTTGTTTCATTACTGGAAGCGCTTGTGAATGATCCGGATAAGGCACTTGGTAAGGTCGAATTTTTATCACCTGAAGAACAGGAGAAACTTGTGGTTCAAAACAACCTGACAGCAAAGCAATATCCACTTGAAAAAACGATCGCAATACTGTTTGAGGAGCAAGCTGAAAAGACACCCGATGCGGTTGCGCTGCAAGATCCATCTTCACAAAAAACATACAAGCAGCTCTCACAAGAGAGTTCGGCACTCGCCGTATTTATGTCTGAGATACTGGGCATAAATCACGGAGATGTAGTTGGAATAAAATTGGAACGATCGGCGGATAATGTGCTGGTGATGCTGGCATTGTTTAAAATTGGAGCTTGTTGTTGCCCATTGGATCCGGAGGAACCTGCCGAACGATTGAAGAAAATTGAATCCAACTGCCAACAATTGTTCACTGCTTCCGAACTGGAAGCGTTTAGGTCAGCTAAATTGCCCGATGTCATCGACTTTTCAGTACTTTCTAATGCCGCTCCGGAAGATCTTGCCTACGTCATTCACACATCCGGATCAACAGGAGTTCCGAAAGGAGTCATGCTTCACCATCGCGGAATTGTCAACCACCTTTTTAGTAAAATCGATCAGTTTGAATTAAAAAGGCAGAAAACCTTTTTACATGCATCTAAACTGTTTTTTGTTGGGGGAATTTGGCAAACCTGGGCTCCATTGCTTTCAGGAAATACGCTGATTATAACGCCATCCGACGAATTGATGGACATTTCACTTCTGCTCGATAAGGCAAAAGAACACGAAGTCGAACACCTGGAAATTATTCCATCTCAGCTAAATAACCTATTCGCGCTGAACCAAGAACAAAAGCTTACCAATATTAGATCATTGACACTAACGGGAGAAAAATACAATCCCAATTATGTGGCAAGAGCATTTGAGATGAACCCGGAGATTCGTATTCAAAGTACCTACGGACAAACAGAATGTTCTGATGTAACAATTCGCACTGATGTTTTCAAGGATACCTATCAAAATGGACAAAATGTAGGACGGCCAATTGAAAACACCCGGATTTTCATTCTGAATGAAGATGGAATGCTTTGTCCGGAAGGAGTACCGGGTGAAATCTGTACGGCTGGGGTTGGAGTGACCAAAGGGTATTTGAATGAGGAAGCACTGACCAACGATGTATTTATTAGCCATGAATTGGTTCCAGGGGAAAAATTATATAAAACCGGAGACCTAGGAAGGTGGCTCGCTGATGGTACCGTGGAGTTAAGCGGCCGAAAAGGAAATCAGATTAAACTTCGCGGTCAACGGTTTGAATTGGGTGAGATTGAACAGGTCTTACTTTTGCATGATGCCATCGAGAATGCCGTGGTTTTGTTCAATCCGGAGCATAAAAACACACCGCTAACTGCTTATTTGATTTCAGAAAAAACGCTCGCAGTTTCCGAGTTGAGAGACTTCTTGTCGACTTACATTCCGAAAGGAATGATTCCATCCAACTTTGTTACTTTGGAGAGCTTTCCACTTATGCCAAACGGTAAAGTGAACAAAAAAGCACTGAAACAGATACAAGCGGAAGAAGTAATTTCTGATGCAGGGTTTAAAGCACCAACAACAGAGACAGAAAAGCGATTGGCTCTTTTGTGGTCCTCGCTCCTCGATAGAGAAAATATTGGTGTGCATGATGATTTTTACGCGTTGGGTGGACACAGCCTCCTGGCAACACGACTCGCTTCTTTGATTCACAAAGAGTTTGAGGTTAAAGTTGCGTTGAAAGATTTGTTTGAACACACAACCATTGAAGCACAGGCCAGTGCAATTTCAGGGCTTTCAAAATCACAATACATAGAGATCAAGCAGATAGGCAACAATCCGGAAGGGTACAATTTATCGCCGGCACAAAGAAGGTTTTGGATTCTTTCGCAAATGACTTCCGGAAGTAGGGCTTACAACATGTCAGGAGTTCTGGAGCTTCAGGGTAATGTGAATATCGACTGTTTGAACCACGCGTTTAATCAACTGATCGATCGCCACGAAATTCTGCGAACAGAATTCAGAAGAAACGAACAGTCTGAGTTAAAACAGTTTGTGCTCGATAAACAGAACTTGGCTTTTTCCGTTGAATTTATAGACGTTTCGAAAGAAGACAATTCTGAAAAAAGGGCAGAGCAGGAAGTGATGGCAGTAATGGCTTCAGAGTTCAATCTCGCACAATGGCCATTGTTAGCAGCAAAAGTGATTTCCAAAGAAGAAGGATCGTACGTTTTTGTATTTTCCATGCACCATATACTCGGGGATGCCTGGTCTATTAGTGTAATGACCAATGAATTGATACGTTCTTATTCGGAATTGGAAGAGGGAATTGATTCGAGTTGGTCACCGCTTACTGTTCAGTACAAAGACTATGCGCACTGGCAAAACGAACAGATTGCCGACAATGCATCTGGAAATCACAAAGAATACTGGTTAAACAACTTCTCAGACACAATTCCGGTACTTTCTCTTATGGGCGACAAACCCAGACCATCTCTAAAAACGTTCAGTGGCGCACGAATTACGCAGGTATTTGATAAAACCATACTAAATGGACTAAACTCTTTAGGACAGAACTCGAAAGGAACCCTGTTTGTAACATTGTTAGCCTCGGTCAAAGCACTATTGCACAAATATACCGCACAGGAGGATCTTGTAATAGGAAGCCCCATTGCGGGTCGTGTGCATGCCGATCTTGAAGGACAAATTGGATGCTATATCAATACATTGGCCCTTCGCACGAAGTTTTCAGCAGAAGACCAGTTCATTGAATTATTGGAGAATGTTAAAACCAAATCCTTTGAAGCTTTTGAGCATCAGGTGTACCCGTTTGACGAATTGGTAGAACATCTTGATATTAAAAGGGACTTGAGCAGAAGTGCACTTTTTGATGTGATGGTAGTGTTGCAAAATGCCGGAGAAAAAGTAGAACCCCGCCAAGCTACAACCGACCTTACCGTAAAGCCTTATGAAGGAGAAATGCTGGTAGAAAGCAAGTTCGACATTACGTTTACCTTCCATGAAGGAGAAAACGAACTGCTATTGGATACGGTGTACAACACAGATATTTACGAAGCATCAACGATTCAGCGCATGGTCGCCCATTTGGGTGTTGTTTTTGAACAGGTTTTGAGCAATCCGGATATACAATTGCGTGACATTGATCTTGTAACACCAGAAGAACGGAAACAGTTGCTTGTAGACTTTAATGACAATTACGTGGCTGTGCCGACCGATCTCACGTTCATTGATATGTTTGAACAAACGGTAGCGAAGTATCCTGACAATACGGCATTGGTATTCGGAGATCGAAAACTGAGCTACCGTGAGTTGAATGCGTACTCGAATCAATTAGGTGCATTTTTGAGGTCAGAATATCAGATTCAGCCCAATGATATTATTGGAGTATGTCTCGAAAAGAGCGACTGGCTAATTGTTGCTATACTGGGAGTTATAAAAAGTGGGGCTGGATACCTTCCGTTAAACCCGGTTGATCCACAAGAACGAATTGACTATGCGCTCGAGGATAGTTGTGTGCGCTTGATGATAGACGAACAGTTTCTTCAGAAGAACAACGCTGTAATTTTAAATGAAAGCCCTGAAAACCTGTCAAAAGTGAACACCCCGGAGGATTTGATCTATGTCATTTATACTTCTGGATCTACAGGTCGACCAAAAGGAGTAGCAATAGAACACCGAAACCTGATGAACTATCAATTGTGGTTCAATCAGGTATTCGAGATTGGGTCTGGGGATCACTCTTTACTGTTGTCAAATGTCACGTTTGATGGGGTAAATTCAGCTGTATTTGGAACACTTCTTTCCGGTGCGAAATTGGGCATAATCAACGAAGAGATGTTGAGAAATCCGATAGGATTAGTGAATTATATTACCCAATTCGAAACAGGGTTTATGAAGATCACACCAACACATCTCCACATGTTGATTCAGGATGATGCTCTTCTAAATGCGCTTACCTCTTCGGAAACATTGCGATTGCTTGTGGTAGGTGGCGAGCAACTAAACCAGGCAGATATTCACAGAATATATGAGAATTCTAATTCAATAGAAGTTGTCAACCACTACGGACCAACAGAGGCAACAATAGGATGTGTCGCTAACCGCCTTGAGCGTTCATTGAAAGATGTTTCCATCGGAAAACCCATAGCAAATGCAAAGGTTCGGATAGTGCAGAACAACCGCCTTGCTCCGGTTGGAGTACCGGGTGAAATTTGCGTAAGCGGTCCGGGAATTGCGAGAGAATATATCAACAAAAAAGAGCTTACCGCCGAACGCTTTGTATCCGATTCCTTTGAAGAAGGGTTGAAGATGTATAGAACTGGAGATTTAGGGCGTTGGACTTCTTCCGGAACCATTGAGTTTCTTGGTCGAATGGACCATCAGGTTAAAATAAGAGGCTTCCGAATCGAACTGCAGGAAATTGAGTTTCATTTGATGAAGACACCTGAGGTTAATGTGGCTGTGGTAGTATACTCTGAAAAAGGAGGAGTTGGGGAGCTGACGGCATATTTGTCTACAGACAAGGAGTTGACCGTTTCAGAGATACGAAATGATCTTAAATTAAGAATTCCGGAGTACATGATTCCGGAACACTTTGTTACGGTTTCTGAGTTTCCGCTTACTACCGGAGGAAAAGTTGACAGGCAGAAACTTTCAGGTCTTAAGGCCGAAAAACTGTTGATTAACCAGGAATTCGTTGCGCCACAAACAGCGACGGAAAAATTACTCGCCGAAATTTGGTCAGAGGTTCTGGAACACCGACTAATTGGAACACAGGATAATTTCTTCGATTTGGGAGGAAATTCATTGAAAATCATCCGGGTAAATGAATTGGTCAATCAACGGATGGACCGAAAAGACCCCGTACCGGTGTTGTTTCAATACCCCTCAATAAAAGCGTACGGAGAGTTTATAGATCAGCAGGAAATTAAGAATCAATTAACGGACGAAGAGATTGAAGAGTCTGCAGATGATTTGGAAAATGCCTTGCTCATGTTTAACAATTTTGAAGATGAAGAATAATTATACAGGAACTGAAATTGCTATTATTGGGATGGATGGGAAGTTTCCCGGCGCAGATACGCTCGATGCATTTTGGGAGAATATCAAAAATGGCAAAACATCCATGGAAGATATTCCCGACCAAGAGTTGTTGGCAAATGGTGTGACGAAGGAGCAACTAAACGACCCGAACTTTATACGTAAGGCATCAGGCTTAAAGGGGAAAGAGTTTTTTGATTCTAAATTTTTCAACTTCACCCCGGATGAAGCAGCAATTATGGATCCGCAGATCCGCCAGTTTTACCAATGCGTGTGGCACGCTATTGAAGATGCCGGCATTCACGATAAATTGGAAAATACAACGGTAGCAATGTTCGCGGGGTCTTCTCAAAACTACGAGTGGGAAACCTATTCCAGGTATTTCCTGAACGATCCCAATGTTGATTTATTTAAAATATCGCTTTTAGCACAAACAAAGTTTCTGTGCACAAATGTCTCCTACTCTTTAGGTCTGAAAGGACCTTCGATTTATTTGGACACCGCTTGTTCTACATCCGCAGAAGCAGTGCACCTTGCGTGTCGTAGCCTGTTGGTTGGGGATACGAAATTGGCTATCGCCGGAGGTGTTTCGCTGCGGTCTTTCAAACGAATTGGGTATTACTATAATGAAAATGGAATTGCATCAAACGACGGTAACTGTCGATCCTTCAACAAAGGCAGTTCCGGGACCATTGGTGGTGAAGGTGTTGGAGCTGTAGTACTTAAAAAACTTCAGGATGCTATCACAGACGGAGACCGAATTCATGCCATTATAAAAGGAAGTGCAACCAACAATGACGGGAAACGAAAAGTAGGCTTTACGGCTCCAAGTGTAGATGGGCAGGCCGAATGCATTAGAATGGCCCAAAAGAAATCACGTGTTGAGCAGGAAAGCATTGGTTATATTGAAGCACACGGATCTGGAACCAAATTAGGCGACCCTATTGAAGCACTTGCACTGAAAAACGTATTCGCTACAGATACGCCTTTTCAGGCCAAAATAGGTTCAATAAAATCGAATATTGGGCACTTAGATGCAGCCGCTGGAATCGCCGGATTACTCAAATCCATTTTGCTTCTCAAATACAAAACATTCCCAATAGCTCCATATCAAAACGATCCAATAGACGAGTTGATGTGGTCCAATGGTGGTTTTATCCTAAATCAAAATTCAGAGTATTGGAAACAAAACGAAGCATTTCCGCGGCGCATTGGGATCAATTCATTTGGAGTAGGGGGGACGAATGTGCATTTGATTCTGGAGGAGGCTCCTCCAGTGCTCAAGTCCGGTGAAGGTAGAGAACAAAAAATTCTGACATTTTCAGCCAAAAGCCAAAAGTCTTTGCTCAACTATTCAAGTGAACTTGAAAAAGTCGTGGGCGACCTTGAGGAAGATGAACTCAAAGATTTCGCTTACAGCAGCAACGTCCTGAAAAAAGACTTTAATTATCGCTGTGCGTTCACGTTCACAAACAAAGAAGAGTTAATCAGTAAACTGGCTGAAGCCAAAGAGACTAAGACTACCGACCGAAGCAAAAATGTGGTGTTTGTTTTTTCCGGACTCGGAGGACAATACGCAAAAATGTGCGCGAAACTATATACACAAGAACCACAATTTGCCAATAATTTTGATACCGTTTCAGCAGAGGTGAAGGCTGCCACAGGCGTAGATTTACCAAACCTTGAAAACTTCGAAGGAACAGTGCTTGAAAATGCAGAGCTTACACAGCTGGAGTTGTTCTGTATCGAGTTTGCTTTGGCCAAAACGCTGATGAATTGGGGAGTGAACCCTTCGGCCATGATCGGCTATAGTTTTGGTGAATATGTTGCCGCTACGATAGCAGGCGTATGGGATATCACTTCTGTTGCAAAAATTCTCCAAAAAAGAGGGGAATTGATTGAGTCGTTGCCGGAAGGACGAATGCTTGGAGTGGGCCTTCCGACCAAAGAAGTACAGCAGTTGATCAATGAAAATGTTAGCATTGCGATTGACAATGGACAAAGCTGTGTAGTCGCCGGAAGTGCCGATTCAATAGAACAATTTCACTTGCTGCTGAAGGAAAGAAGGGTTATGTGTACCCCGCTCTTTATGAACCGTGCAATGCACACTCCTTTAATGATGCCAATTGCGAAAGAACTGGAAGAGTTGATTGCCTCCATGCCTTCACATGACCCGGAAATAAGGTACATTTCCAATGTTACAGGTACGTGGATTACAAAAGAAGAAGCTAAATCTCCGGAATATTGGTCATCGCATTTGAGTCAAACTGTGTTGTTTACCAACGGAGTCAAAAAACTGCTTGAAGACCCTAAAAATGTCTTTATTGAAATTGGAAACGGATCGGAAATTAGTGCAATTATCGGTCGAGAAATTGAAGCACTTGGAAGAAAGGAAATTCCCATAAGTCTGATACGCCCCGAAATGAACCCGGTAGCTGACGATAAGTTTTTTGCACACCGAATTGCGAAGCTCTGGTGTCAGGGAGTGACTATTGACTGGGACGCTTATTATTCGGGTGAAAACCGATCTAAAAAATCCTTGCCGGGATATCAATTCGAACGCATTCCGTACCCGTATGAGGTCGATTTAATGAAGGAGTTCGGTAAGTTCAACATTGGCTCAACTTCGCACAAAAGTGAGACACAGGATGACTGGATTTACTATAAAACATGGGAACAATCTTTTCTGGACGAAACGGAAATGGCGTCAAATGAAACCACGCTTATTTTCTGCGATGAAGCAACGAAGGAACTATGGCAAGGATTAGAACAAAAATCCGAAGTCATTCTTGTTGAGCCGGGTAATACGTTTGAAAAAACGGGCGCACACACCTTTACGATCAATCCGCAAAGGATGGAAGATTATTCCGCCCTGTTTCATGCGATTGGAAATGAATCAAAAGTCACAAGTATTGTTTATGCATGGTCCATCCTTTCCGCCGACCAAAAGCTTTTGATTGAGGAGGAAAACACCCTGTTCAATCAGGTGTTCTTGTCACTATCCCGGATAACAAAGGGACTCTTGAAAACGGCATGGTTGGAAGACATAAAAATATCGGTGATTACTCAAATGCTACAGGATGTTACCGGTGCCGAGAAATTAAATCACGAAGCATCTCTGATAATGGGGGTGTGCAAGGCGTTACCGCTTGAGTTGGGCATTCCTGTTCGAAGCATCGATATCGACAGCACAGATAGTATCAAGTTGTTATATAATGAGCTGCTTTCACCGTTAACCACTCCGGAAGTGAGTTATCGCAATAACAGAAGGTGGACCGCCAAATATGAAACAAAGCGCCGTTCAAGTGAAAACAACAGTAACGTAAAACAGGACGGAACATATTTGATACTTGGAGGGCACGGAAAAGTTGGAAGAATCCTTGCGTCATACCTCGTTGAAACATACAATGCCACTATTATTGTTGCAGGTAGGCGTCCAATGGATGATGAGCTGAGAAATACGCTGAAAAAGATAGACCCAACGGAAACGCGGTTAACTTACGAAACAGTAGATATCTGTTCGAAGAACGAATTAACCGCATTCATAAACGCCTTGGTAACGAAGTATGGCAAATTGGATGGCGTTATCAATGCGGCCGGTAATGTTGATCACAATTGCTACGAACTGGTCGAAAATGTCTCATTTGAGAAAGCAAAACAAATCCTGAAACCAAAAGTAGAAGGGATCAATGCACTCTACGAGGCTACAAGAGAGTTGGAGTTGGATTTTGTTTGGACCATTTCAAGTCTGGCATCTATACTTGGTGGCGTAAGTTATTGTTCCTACAGTGCGGCAAATAGTTACATCGACTATTTCATTCAGGCACATAAATCAGAGCTAAACCACTGGAGAGCAGTACAACTTGGGCCGATAGATTACCAGAGCATTTTCGATCAGAAAACTGAGTTTGATCACAGTGTATATTTGACTGCGAGTGAATTTAACACACTATTTGAACAAACAACCGGACAGTTGGAAAATCCTGTGTTCGCTATGTGCAAAGAACACCTTCCAACAAGAATTAATGGATTTGTCAAAGTATCAACTAAAAGTGAAACAGCTCAAGATGAAATCTGGACAGCAGAAGTCATGGAACGCCCCGATTTGTCGACAAAGTATGTTGCTCCTGAATCAGCATCAGAAATTATGCTTGTTGGATTGGTAGAATCCCTTTTTGGAATCAAAGGATTAGGGATTGAGGATAACTTTTTCGAAATAGGAGGAGACTCGCTCAAAGCAATTGTACTTATCAGGAAAATAAAAGAAGAATTTGAAATAACACTTACGGTGAACGAAGTGCTTTCAAGCGGAACTTTCAGAAAACTTTCAACCGTACTGGATGACATTGTGATGGTTACACAGAAAGTTGAACGCGAAACAAAAATTGTGATTTGATATGGAAACACTTGCCTATATAAAAAAGCTCAAAGAACGAGGGATAGATTTATCCGTGAGTGATGGGAATCTTGAAATTGCATTTGATGGAAAAGAACTACCTGCGGATGTGCTGGATGAACTGCGCCGCAGAAAAGAAGAGCTTCTTGGGTTTCTAATGAAAATAAACGAAAGGGAATCTTCGGAATCGGAGATGATCGATGTTGTGGGTGAGCAAGATGGTTACCTCATGTCCTCGTCACAAGTTCGATTTTGGCTGTTGAGCAAATTGGATGAATCCAACCAGGCATACAATATGCAAGGGAGCTATGAATTTAACGGGAGGTTGAATCTCGAAGCCCTGAAAAAAGCATTTAATGCTGTGGTTCAGCAACATGAAATATTCAGAACAGCCTTTAAAGCAAAGGGATCGGAGGACCCGAAACAGTATGTCCTTACGCTGGAAGAATCTGGTTTCAAAGTAGAGGTAGCCGACTTAAGAGGTGCAGCCGATGTACAAAAAGAACTGATAGAGGATGTAGCAAATAGAGCGGAACAACCCTTTGAAATGGAGTCAGGATGCCTGTTTCGCGTAAAAATCTATCAAGTTGAGGAAGATCGTTACTTCCTGAGTTATATGCTACACCATATTATTTCTGACGGTTGGACAATGAGGTTGCTCCAACAGGAAGTAATGACATTATATCAGGTATTTGATGCAGGTGGTGACAACCCATTACCGCCACTTCGAATTCAGTACAAAGATTATGCTGCCTGGCAACGTAAACAACTTAGTGGAGACAACCTGAATCGATACAAGAAATACTGGCACGATCAATTCCAGGGAGAAATTCCGGTATTGAATTTATTGGGAGACAGAACCAGACCGGCAATAAAAACATTCAACGGAAAAGTAATAGGCAAAAAGCTAGACCCTCAAAAAGTGATTCAACTTCGAGAGATGAGTCAAGAGAAAGGCGGAACAATGTTTACAGGATTGGTATCGCTGGTAAAATTGTTGCTTTTTAAACTTACTGACCAAACCGATTTAATTGTTGGAACCCCGATAGCCGGACGTAATTTTTCTGAGCTTGACAACCAAATGGGACTTTACCTCAATACATTGGCATTGAGATCTCGGTTTGATCGGTCAGCGACTTTTGAGGCATTAATGGATACGGTAAAAACAATCACACTGGAGGCATTTGAGCATCAGGTGTTTCCATTTGATGAATTGATAGATGACCTTCGTCTGAAAGCAGATTTAAGTCGAAACCCGCTGTTTGATGTGATGGTCGTCCTTCAAAACCTCGATGTGGCATTGCGCCCGAGAAGTGCAGCTCCCGAAGGCGATAAAACACAGGAACCGTCATTGAGTGTCGATCGTGTAAGCTTAGTTGAGTCGCGCGTCAGTAAATTTGATTTGATGTTCGAGTTCAGCGATTATGCAGATTCATTGGCATTATCGCTTGAATTTAACAGTGATATTTTTGATGAAACTACTGCCTGGAGATTTATTGAGATGTTCGAAGTGCTGGCTAACAAAGTGATCACGCAGCCGAAAGAGGAAATCAATAGCATTTCGTGCTTGAGTGATGCCGAAGAATCAGCGTTGCTGGCAGAATTTAACAATACCAAGCGTCCGGTTAATGAAGACGAAACGGTTATTTCCTTGTTTAATGCACAGGTGGTCAGAACTCCGCAGTCGGTAGCGCTAAAATTCGAAAACAAGCAATTCACCTACGGGGAACTTAATGAAAGAAGTAACCAGTTTGCTCATTTCTTGGCAAATAAGGGCGTCAAAAATCAGGAAATTGTTGGGGTGCATACAGAAAGATCTGAATGGACTGTCATCGCAATACTGGCGGTATTGAAATTAGGGGCAGCTTACCTGCCGATTCCAAAAGAACTTCCCGACGAGAGAGTTCGATATATGCTTGAGAATGGTAATGTCAATCTGTGCATAGATGACGAACTGGTTCATCAGTTTATTGAAGAACAAGAGAATTATACGATCACTAATCCTGATACAGTGACGTCTCCGAATGACCTCATGTATCTAATGTTCACTTCAGGATCTACCGGGAAACCGAAGGGTATTTTGATGGAGCATAAATCTGTGGTCAATTTGCTGGATTCATTGAACGCTTGGATTGAAACGCCGGCTGATAGCACGATGCTCAGTCTGACTTCGATTTCATTTGACGTATTCGTTGCTGAACTCTTTTTGCCGCTCACTACCGGGATGAAAGTTGTCTTGGGGAATGAGGAAGCACAAAAATCACCAACCCTTGTAAAACAGTTGATTCTTGATGAAAAGGTAACACATATACAAATGACTCCTTCAAGGTTGTCACTCATTTTGGATAAAGATCCTGTTTTCGACGGGGTAAAGTACCTGATAGTTGCTGGAGAAGCCTTTCCTGATGAACTTGTGCAACGACTGGAAGAAGTCTATAATGGTATTACCCTGAATGCTTATGGTCCTTCTGAAACATGCGTTTACTCTTCCATCGCACAGGTGAGCACCGAAAAACCGGTGGATATTGGGCGTCCAATTGGAAATACAAGCATGTATATTCTCAACGAGAAACTCGCTCTTCAACCCATAGGAGTTCCCGGAGAAATCTGTATTGGTGGAAATGGGCTCGCACGGGGTTATGTGGATGCCTTTCGAAAAGACTCCAATGGATTTGTTTCGAACCCATTTCTCGATGGTGCCCGAATATACCGAACAGGTGATTTGGGGCGCTGGAAAACGGATGGTACCATTGAATACCTTGGCAGGAAAGATAGTCAGGTTAAAATTAGAGGATATAGAATTGAACTGGGTGAAATAGAAAAGAACCTGAACGCAATAAATGGCATTAATACGGCAGTAGTTACCTCGAAAAAGGTCGCCGGAAATGAAACGGTTCTGGTTGCCTATATTTCAGGAGATGAGTCGTTTACTTCAGCCACATTGAGAGCGCAGCTCGGTGCGAATCTCCCTTCGTATATGATCCCTGAATACTTTGTACAATTGGATGCGATTCCAATGTCAACATCAGGAAAAATTGATTTCAAAGCATTGCCTGACCCTACCGGGGAAGCAATGAGCTCTGGGATAGAATACATTGCTCCCGAAAACGAAATTCAGGAAAGATTGGTGGCAATTTGGAAGGAAATTTTAGGCCTTGACGAAGTAGGGATTTTGGATAATTTTTTCGACCTGGGAGGCAACTCCATTCGACTCATAAAACTGGTAGATCGCATCAGCCTAGAATTCGACCAAAGAATTGGGTATATCAATGCATTTAAGTATCCGAGTATTGAATCCTTCTCAGAATTTCTATCAAACAACGTACTCGAGAAGTTCGAGGCTTTTGACAAGCAAGTAGATGACGCTGTTGATGTCATGGATGAAACGTTTAGCATTTTAAACAATTTGGAAGAATGAGTGTAAAATTTGACCACACTGGTCTTGAAATAGCTGTAATTGGTATCGGATGTCATGTGCCCGGAGCGCGTGGTTCTGAAGCATTTTGGAAAAGAATTACCGAAGGATATCACTCCAACAGAAGTTTGTCAGAAGAAGAACTTGTAGCGAAAAATGCTTCACCGGATATTTTAAATAATGAACAGTTTGTCAATTCTGTTTCAATACTGGAGAATAAAAATAAATTCGATCATACGTTTTTTAATTATACTCCGGATGAGGCAGCACAAATGAATCCGGAACACCGCATTTTTCACGAATGCGTTTGGGAAGCATTGGAAGATTCAGGGTATTATCCCGAATCATTTCCCGGGCAAATAGGATTGTACGCCTCCGGTGGATTGGATTTTAACTGGAAGATCTACTCAAAATTTGCAAATGCAAAACATGAGATAAGTGATTTTTATCTGGAACGAATTAGCAGTAAAGATTATTTGTCTTCACTGATTGCCTATAAACTCAACCTGAACGGTGCAGCCTATTCGTTTCATACAGCGTGCTCATCTTCACTGGTTGCACTGCACACCGCTTGCAGAGGATTGTTATTGGGAGAGGTTAAAATGGCAATTGCGGGCGGAGTCTCTATCAATACACCAAAGCAACGCGGGTACATTCATGATGAAGGAATGATTCTTTCCAAAGATGGATTTTGTCGACCGTTTGATAAAGATTCTGACGGAACGTTCAATTCGGAAGGTGCTGGAGCCGTAGTTTTGAAACGCCTCAAAGACGCCATCGCAGATGGAGACCACATTTATGCAACAATTAAGGGTAGTGCGGTTAATAACGATGGAAACCGGAAAGTAGGATATACTGCGCCAAGTATAGAAGGACAGGCAGAGTGTATTCGAATGGCGCAAAAATTTGCAAAGGTTTCACCGAAATCCATTAGCTATATAGAAACCCACGGTACCGGGACAAAACTGGGCGATCCTATCGAAATAGAAGCACTGAATACTGCATTCGATAATGAAAAATCCAACCGATGCGCCATTGGTTCGGTCAAGTCCAATATCGGTCACCTGAACACAGCCGCGGGAATCGCCGGTTTAATTAAAACAGCTCTTGCCCTTAAAAACAAACAACTTCCGGCAAGCTTAAACTTCACGGAACCCAACCCCAATGTTAATTTTGAAGACGGGCCATTTTATGTGAACAATGAGCTCAAGGAATGGAAGAGAAACGGGAACGAACCACTGCGTGCCGGAGTCAGTGCATTCGGAATTGGAGGAACCAATGTGCATGTTATTCTTGAAGAATCACCTGTTTCAGAACAAGCGATGGGAACCGAAGAACCAGGAGTGCTCACGGTGGCGGCAAAGTCTGAAAGATCTCTTGCAGCGTATACAGATAAACTCAAAGCGTTTGTTCAGAATCCTGACCTTTCCCTAAATGACCTCTCACATACGCTTCAAACAGGAAGAAAGCCTTTCAAAGTAAGAAAAGCAATTGCATACACTGGTCGGGAGGATTTGCTCAAAAAGTTGTCTGAAGAACTGCCATTAATGCAAAGTACACATGCAAAAGAAAAGGTGTCAGTAAACTTTGTATTTCCCGGAGCCGGATCTCAATATCCAAACATGGGTCGTGAATTGTATCAGAACATTCCGGCATTCCGCAAGGAAATGGATTACAGCTTTGAGCAGTTAACGAAAATTACAGGTCTTGACTATAAAAGCATTGTTTTCCCCGACGATGCATCCGATGTTCGAATCAATGAAATGCTGCACACGCAACCGTCTCTTTTCATCTTCGAACATGTAATAGCAAAATTGATCATCTCACTGGGTGTACAGCCCTCTTGTATGATTGGTCACAGCATCGGGGAATATTCCGCAGCGTGCATTTCCGGAGTCTTAAGCTACGAAGACGCACTTCGGTTGGTTGTGAAGCGCGGACAGCTGATGCATAGTTTGTCAGGTGGAGGAATGGTAAGT